>LNFM01000540.1_pt1 | contig 129717 bp, 105 predicted proteins | sample 596031 | NCBI WGS metagenome assembly LNFM01 (sample SAMN04254537, study PRJNA301005) | activated carbon metagenome | isolation source: dual media filters at the Ann Arbor, Michigan drinking water treatment plant | place: USA: Ann Arbor | reverse complement strand
GGTGCATCGTCAGCCTTTGACGACGCCCGCGTCAGTCACGTCAGGGATGCCCGCCGTAGCATCAAGTGCGCGCGTTTCCACACGGCCTCGACCCATTGCAGGAACAGCACCACCACGACGCGATGCGCCTGTTGGCAGCCAGCGGCCGCCGCGAGGCCGCATTGGCGCATTTCGCCCGCTGCGCGGCGCTGCTGCGCAGCGAACTGGGCTTGGCTCCCATGGCCCGGACGGCGGCGTTTGCGGCTTCGCTGCGAGCCACCGACTCGGCGCGCGATCCGGCGCAGCCCCGGGCAGGTGCGCCGCCGTGCCCGATCGACAAGCCGACGGCCGGCGCACACGAAGCCCCGCTGCCCTTGCTGCCCGACCAACTGCCCTTTGTCGGCCGCGAGGCCGAAGTGGCCGCGCTGGAGTTGGCGTGGCGCGCCGGCCGCTGTGTGCTGATCGAAGCCGAAGGCGGCGTCGGCAAATCTCGCCTGGCGACCGACTTCGCGGCCGCCCACGGGCCCCACGCCGTGGTGCGCACACGGGCCAGTGACAGTGCCGTGCCCTACGCCGCCTTCACCCGCGCGCTGCGTGCACTGGCCGGCCCCGTGCCCGATCTGGGCGGCTTGCCACCATGGGCGCAGCGGGAACTGGCACGCCTGTTGCCCGAATGGGGGTGGGGCGAAGCGCCGCCCCCGCCGCTGCAATCTGCCGCCGAGCGCAACCGATTCTTCGAAGCCTGCACCATGGCCTGGCTGGCGCTGACGGTCGACAGCTTCGACGCCGTGATCCTGGACGACTGGCACCACGCCGACAGCGCCAGCGGCGACCTCCTGGCCTACATTGCCCAACGCCGTCGGGAAGACGTGCAGCCGGGCGCTCGTGAACTGGTGCTGTACAGGCCGGTGACCAGTGCCACGGCACGCGACAGCCTGCGCCGCCTGGCCGACAGCAGCGACGCGCTGCAACTGCGGCTGGCGCCGCTGGCCGATGGCGCGGTGCTGGGCCTGGTGCAACGCCTGTCGGGCGTGGCGCAGCCGGTGCGCTTCGCGACGCGGCTGCATCGGGCCACACACGGCAACCCCTTCTTCCTGGCCGAGACGCTGCGCCACCTGGCCGAACAGCAACTGCTGAGCAGCGGCCCCAACGGGGTCTGGGAGACCCCCTTCGACAACGACACGCAGGACTACCGCGAACTGCCGGTGCCGCGAAGCGTTCACGAAGCCGTGCTGGCGCGTGTGCAGCGCCTGAGCCCGGCCACGCAGCGGGTGCTCGAAGCAGCCTGTCTGGCGGCCGAGCCCTTTGCGCCGCGGCTGCTGGCACCGGCCTGCGCGCTGTCCGAGCTGGACACCGTGCTGGCCATTGAACAGGCCGTGGAGGCAACGCTGCTCCGCGAACACGAAGCCGGCGGTTATGCCTTTGCCCACGACCTGGTGCAACAGGCACTGGACCACTCGTTGTCGGTTGAACGTCGCCGCTTGGTGCACCGTCGCCTGGCGCTGGGGGCCGAGGCTGCGGGCGCGGGCCCGGCGTTGGTTGCGACCCACCACGAAGCCAGCGGCGACAGTGCGCGCGCCGTCGCCCACCGCATCGCAGCCGGTGACCAGGCCTGGGCCCTGCATGCCTTGCCCGAGGCCATTGAACATTGGCAGCAGGCACTCGCCAACGGCCCCACAGCGGTGCAGGCCGTCCTGCTGCACCGACACCTGATGCGCGCCGCCTTCTTGAGCGAACGCCAGGCGATGTCGTTGGAACACGCGCACCTGCTGCAGGCGCTGGTGGCGGGTGCCGAATTGCAGGCCACGCAGAGCGACGATGACCGCGTGCTGGCGCTGACCGATGTGGCGCGTCACCTGGCGGGCAATGAACGGCAGCCCGAGGCGATGGCACTTCTGGACGGTCTGCCTGCCACCACCAGCGACCTGCAGCGGGCGCGTGTGCTGGCCGTGAGAGCCGAGGTGCAGAAGGAGCTGGGCCATGTCGACGAAGCCGTGGCCTCGGCACGTTCGGCGCTGGCCCTGCAAGCGGTGCAGGGGCGCGAGCGTGCCAGCCTCTTGAGCACGCTGGCGCTGACCTTGCACCAGTCCGGGCGCTTCCCGGAGGCCGTGCAGGTGCTGCGGGAAGCCGCCGATCTCTCGGCCCGGCTGCACGACGACATCGGCGCGGCGCGTGCGCGATACCAGCTCGGCGGCACCCTGGTCGCCATTGGCGACGCGATGGCCGAGAGCGAACTGTTGCGTGCAGCTGCGCAGGCCGAGCGGGTGGGCGCGCTCTGGATCCAGCGCGCCGCGCTGTACAGCCTGTGCAGCCTGTACGCCGACCAGACGCGGCCCGAGCAGGTGCTGCTGGCCGCCACACGCGGCTGGCAACTGCAGCCACCGCTGCCAGCGGGCGGCCTGCGCCTGATGTACCGGCTGGCGTTCGTGGACGCGCACCACGCGCTGGGCGACCTGGGTGCAGCCTGGGAGCATGCCGCGGCCAGCCTGCACGAGGTTGCGGCAGTGAACGAGGTGTACGTGCACGTGGCGATGGTGTGCACCTGCCTGGAACTGCTGGCGCTGCTGGGCGAAACGGACCGCGCCGCGCCCTTGCTGCGGGGCCTGGGCGCCGACGTGCTGCGCCAGATGCCGCAACATGCCAACGACCTGTGGCTGGCCCGGGCCCAGGTGGCGCTGCTGCTGCAGGACGTGGATGCTGCAGCGCGGGCGCTTGCGCAGGTCAGCGAACCCATCGGCATCGGCCGTGTGGCCGCCTTCAGCGCCTTGCTGCATGCCGAACTGGCGCTGGCACGGGGTGATGCCGCTGGCGCTGCTGCGCGGCTGCCCGATGCGCAGGCCCCGGGCATGAGCGACGAGTACCAACTGCGCCGCTTGGCGTTGCTGCTGCGGACGCAGCAGGCCGCGGGCGGCAGGCAGGCCGACACGGTGGCCACGGCACGCGCCGCGCTGCAAGCCGGCACCGTGCATGCCAGTGCGGCGCTCTACCTGCACGCCGCACTGCTCGGCTTGCCTGACACAGGGCAGGCTGCCGCGCAAGACGCAGCAGCGCACTTTGCGCGCCTGTGCACCAGCCTGCAGGCACACCCGGCGCAGCAGCAAACGCTGCGGCGACGCTTTGCCATGCTCGCCTCTCCAGCAGCGCCCAGCGAATCGCCGGGCGCAGCTGTTCGGGGTTGACGACGTTCCAGCTGGCCTCAAAAGGCGAGCGGGCGCCTGTGATCCGAACTGGGCGATCAGGAACCAACCTGACGACTTGCGTGGATCAACCCTGCAAGTCCGAAAGGAATCGCTGGAAGCCCGAGTCGAAGGCGTCGATGTCTGCCGCCGTCGTGGCCGGGCAGCACAGCGTCATGTTGTGAAAGGGCGTGATCAGCACGCCCCGGTTCATCAGGTGAAGGTGCAGCAGTGCGTCGATCTCGGGGTCGCGCGTGCGCCGGTACTGCGTGGCGTCGCGCGGCTTCTGCTCGGAAAGGATCAGTTCGACGCGCGCTCCGACACGCATGGCGTGCCAGGCCATGCCGACGACGAACATGTCGGGCGTCAGACCGTGTTCGCGGGTGTAGCCACCCGGCCCGCTGGACAAGGTGTGCGTCTCGTCGATGATCAGCACGGTGCCCGTCTCGCGCGTCAGTTGCCTGAGCGCGTCGTGGAAGCCGGGCTGCGGCGGGATGAAGCCGAAGTTCGTCATCACCGGTTCGGCCAGAACGCAGGCGACATCGCCTGCGCGCAGTGCGGCTTCCAGCGCTGGCACGCGTTGAACTCGACGACACGCCACAGCGCCTCGTGCGGAAAGGCATTCGGGTGGATGCCGTTGCGCATCTGCACGGCGCCATCGCGCAACACTTGCCGGCGGCGGTGGCTGAAGGTCTGAGGGCACGAGGCCGCCGCGTCGAAGTGAATGCGACTGGCCATCTTGACTTCGGCGCTGCGCAGATCGTGCTGCGGGACGGCGACCACTGCGTCAGTGCCTCCGACGGGCGCTGCGACGGGCAGGCTGTGGGCTGCTGGCTTTCGAAGACATGCAGGACGCCGGCCTCGGCTCTCTGAAGATGGCCGCACACCGGATGACTCGAACAATGTGCTTGACGCTGCAAGCCAATCTCGTGGAACAGCTTGGTGACCTCCAGAGTGACCAGAGTCCGGCAACTTTGTCACAGCGCGGCGCCATGCGCGATTGCCCAAGACGCTCTCTCTGCCGAAAACGTCCAATCCGAAGCGGTCGGCCCCTGGCCCTCAACAAACATGTCATACGCAAAGCGACAGCGGGAGCAAGAGCTGGCTGAGGTTGCCTCCGGCCAACGAAAGTCAGCCAGCTGGGGCCTGGAGGTTTCCATTGAAGAATCCAACAAGGCGAAGGAGCAACGTGAGCATGAATCGGCGCTGCAAGCCAGCGCGCGCCGCGCGGCCGACAGTGCTGATCATCTGGCCAGGTGGTCGGAGCGTTCGACCCGTGCGCAGGAAGCAGCTGCCCGCGATGCGCGCGAGTCAAAGGCACTTGCCGCACAAGCGCTACACGAGCAGCGGCAGCAGCAACAACGGGATGAGGAGCGAAAGAGAGATCGGGACGAGGCGGAGGCAGCGCATCGCGAGCGCGTTGAAGAGTTGCATCAACTTTCTGTCGCGGAGTCGGTGCGCGCAAACAAGTGCAAAGAAGCACAGATCGCAATGGAGATGGAGCGCGCGAGCGCGCACCGTGAGCTCATCGAAGAAGCTGAACAGCGCCGGGATGAGCACAATCGTCTGAGCATGAGTCCTTGCTACCTTGCGGCACACAGACTCCAAGAACTGCGGAGCTTGGAGGCAAGGGCAAGAGAAGCTCGAGAGCTCGAAGACCTGGCTCACGATGTCGATGTCATGTGCGACCAGCTTCGCGTTGCAGAAGCGGAGGCCTCGGCCAAGGCTGAAGCCGCTGTCGCGGCGTTCCTTCAGGCAGAGTCCGTACGCATTGCAGACCTCGAAAAGCGCGCCAGTGAGGAGGCAAAGGCGATTCGCAAACGCGTCGAGCGAACGCTGAAGGCATGCAACGAAGCGCTGCTGGAGGCGCAAAGCGAACTGTCGCAACTCACGACCCGTCGGCACTCTGTACGGGTCACCCTGAATCCAGCAACGTGGAAACCGGGCCTCTCACGCCAAAGAGCGGAACTCGACAAGGCCCTGGGCGACGTCAGGCAGGTCGTCGAAGCCCGGCGCGTGCAATGCAAACAGGCCGAGCTTGGTATCGCAAGTGCAGCCAGCGCAGGTTCAAGGCCCATTGAGCGGCAGACGTTCGAACCCGAGTCGGTTGACGCAGCATTGCTGAGGGAGGTGAGACGAAGTGGCCTCTACCATGAGGCAAAAGCGCGATACGAGGCCATCCACAGGTGGGCAACTGAGCCGCGCACTATGGAGTTTCGGCGGGTGTTCATCGTTGGCGACGAAATCCATCACGTTTCAATTGACTTCGAAACGTGCGTCGCACTGGATCACTGCCGCACTCAAGCCGGCGGCGCAGCCGTCGAGTACCCGGGTCTTGGTGCTCTGCCATTGGGCACTGAGCTTGCTGTGGTTGTTCAGCGCATTGCCCACATGAAGTCCAGCGGTGCATTGTTTGACGCCATGAGTCCGCCTCCGAGGTGGGTCAAGTTCGATCAACTGGCGAAGAGATTGCGGGATCTCTCGAAGCGCGTCGAGGGCCGACAAACTGACGTGTCCACCGACGGCTGGTACGCCTGGTAATCGCTGTCCATCGATGCACTGGATGCGCGGTCCTCGAAACCTTGCTGTCCTTGGCGAGCACGAGGCTGGGCGTGCTGGGGCAGCGTGGAGCCTACGCTGTCGCATCATGTTCCCATGAATGATTCGAAATGCGGCAGCACCCCACCGAAGAAGGCTTCGCGCCTGAATGCGGTGCAAAAGCACCATCTGAAGTCCCGGGTGACCGGGTTCCCGGACTCTGGCGCTCCGACTCTGGCGCTCCCTTAGGCCGCTTCGCCTGCTGGCACGCGCAGCCGAGGCGCTGGAGATGGCCAAGGACCTGACAGAGCGGCTTCTCACCGAGTTCAGCGACCGCGCGAGCGAAGTGGTGAGCCCGCACAGCCTCAAGCCCTGAGCCGCGCCTCAATCGCCCTGTGTGCCGCCTGCCGATGTGCGCCCTCTGGTGCAGGCCGCCAACGGGCGCTTGCGGGCGGGTCCGACTGGCAGCTTCAGGGCGGCGAGATCAGGACACCGAATGTCGACTCAGGGTCGGTAGTGTGAGTTCGTCGGGACGCAGAGCGGTCGCGCCCGCTGCGCGATTCGCAGCGCGTTAGGGCTACGACCGCAGTACCTTGCACAGAGGCCATTCGAGACAATGGCCCGGTACTACGTCCAAAGACCGCTTGCTGTCAGGCAGCGTGAGTACGTCTCCTGAAGGCGGCCGGTAGCAACCGCTGCGAAAGAGCCGCTCAGCACGCGGAAGAAGGCCGCCAGCGTTGCAGAGCGCGGCAAGGCTCAGCCCACTGGTGCTTCGAGGTGGATTTTGCTGGTCGTCAAGGGCCACCGGACTCCTGCATGCGCGCCTTGAGAAACCTCCCCCCGCCATCGGCCAACTCATCCCGATCAATGAGCTTGCCAGCGAACTCAAAGTTCTTGTCGATACGAACGATTAGCAACTGCTCAAAGTTGCCCTGACCTTTGACGATCACCTGGTTGCTTGCCTTTTCAGGAGAGATCGGTTTCACCTCGACGAGCTTGCCGCTGATGGTGCCGCGCGTGGCGCATTCCTGAGGGCAGGTGTTGGACAAACCTAAACAGTAGCGGGTTTTCACAAGCGACGGCTTCCAGGTCGTCCGTGGCACACAGCGCATCTTCCGGGCGCATCGGCGGCAAGTCATCGGCCTGTGGCGTACACGCTTCAGTGCAAGATCCGGCGGTGAGCCAGTTCCCGGTCGAGCGCTTCGTGCGTCACCGCCAGCTCCGCAGCAAGCCCAACCTTCTTTTCCAGGACCTTGACGGAGGTGAAGATGCTCCGGCTGATCACGTCGCGCTGGATGCGGGAGAACCAGTTTTCGACCTGGTTGAGCTACGACGAGTAGGCCGGCGCTGCCGCCGTTCGAGCCTGACTTGAACCTCCGCCGCCTTCTTGGTCACCGGCGACTCGCGATGGCGGCCGCTCAACTCCCCAATTGTTCGCTGGGGGCGTTCCTGGGGCGGTGATCGTTCCAACGCGACGTGCCCCCCTGAGCGCCGGCGCGAAGAGCCTGCACCGCCATCGACCAGAATCCGCCTGTGAAAGACACACCCAACCCGCAGGCTCCTTCGCGAGCGCCCAGGGCCTCGTTTGCGTCGCGCCTGTTCGGCTACGACGTGTTCATCTCCTTCGCGCTGGGCGGCCCGCCGCGCGGATCGCAAAGCTATGCGTCGGACCTCGCCCGCAGGCTGCGCGAGCGCGATCTGAGCGTGTTTTTCAGCGAAGACCAACTGCCGCCCGGAGAGCCGCTGTCCAGTTCACTCAAGCGGGCGCTTCTGCGATCGAAGCTCTTGGTGGTGATCGTCAATCGCGGCACGCTGGAGCTTCCGAACTGGGTGCGCGTCGAGGTCGAGACCTTTCGCTCAGAGCGACCGGGCAGGCCGATCATTCCGGTGACCCTGGACGGCTCCTTTCGCGACCACGCCTTGTCCGAAGCCGTCCAGCCTTGGCTGAAGCACGGCGAGAGCATCTGGCTCGACGAACAACCCGAGTCCGCAGCCAAGGGCCTCGCGACCGATGGCCTGGTGACACGCCTGCTGACGGCGCCGCGCCGGCTCAAGGCCAACACGCTGTGGCGTGTCGTCGTTTCCGCGGCCACGCTGAGCCTCGCGACGCTGGCTGCGGCGGCGGCCTGGCAAGCGGTGGCGGCCATGCGAGAACGCGACCGCGTCAGCGCGCTGCGCGACCAGAACCTCTCGCGCCAGCTTGCGGCACAGTCGATGGCCGCGGTGGTGCGCGATCCGGAACTCGCGCTGCTGCTGGCGGTGCAGTCTCAGGCCGTGTCCCGCACGCCCGCGTCGGATGGGGCGTTGCTGGGCGTTATCTCCGCGCTGCCCATCGAGCGCATGCACAAGCACGTGTCGGCCTTCAAGGCGGTGGCGTTGGCACCTGTCGGCGAGGCGATGATCCTTGCCGATGCGCGCGGCGGGGTGTACCAGGGCGAACTGGGCCCGCCGGCACTCAAGACTCTCGCGCCACCGAAGGTGGGGCTCAATCTTTACGGCTCGGTCAACGCCATTGCCTTTTCGCCGGACGGCCGGAGCTGGGCCCGTGCCGGGTCCAGCCGCGAGATCACCGTGCACGCCCCGGCGGGTGACCGTAGCTTTCCCGATGGCGACAAGATCGGCGAATCGACGCCCAGCTTCGTGCTCGGGCTGGCTTTCAGCCCGGACGGCGCGACCTTGGCTGCCGTATCGACCAGCAGGTCCTTGCGCTTGCATGAGCTGTCCACAGGCCAATCACGCCTCTTGCTGAACCCGACGGTCGATCTGGTCTCCGTCGCCTTCAGCCCCGATGGCCGGTGGCTGGTCGCCGGGGGCGATCAGGGCTTCGTGCAGGCGGTGGCGGCCACGCCCGGCACCACGCCTCCGAAGCTGCAAGCCGCCGCCGTCGGCACTGTTGTCGGGCTCGCCTTCGATGCGCCGGGGAAGCGGCTTTTCGCCGCCTCCGGTGGAGGGCGCATCGAGGTCTTCGATGCCGACAGCGGCGAGCGGCTTGCTTACCAGGACGTCCCGGAGCAAGGCGCGATCGAGAAAATGGTGGTGTCGCCCGACGGCCGCTTCGTCGTCACGGGCCACGGCGACGGCACTGTGCTGCTCTGGACCTGGGACACGAGCGCGAAGCCGTGGCCGCGGCAGGTGTTGTTGCGCCACGCCGGGGCGGTCCGAGGCCTGGCGTTCGCAGCCGACGGGCGCAGGCTCGTGTCCGTCGGCCAGGACGGCAGGCTGTTCGTGAGCTTGGCCGTTGACCAAGGGCGGTGGCAGCGACACCAGGGCCCTGCTCCGGTAGCACCGCCCGCTTCGACAGCTGAGCCGCGTGGCGTGAGCAGCCCCGATGGGCGGTGGATCGCCTGGCCGGGCACGTCGGCACCCGCGCCGTCACCGTTCAGTGTCGACTTCAGCGGCCTGGCCAGCTTGGATTTGCCGCGCCTGACCATCGTCGATGGCCGCAATCGACAGGTCCTCGTGGACGGTGGGGAGCTGCCTGGCGACCTGGGTGACGCCATCGTTGCCGGCCCGGTGTTCGACGCCGCCAGTTCGCGCGTCGCGGTCCAGGTTCGCGATCGACTGCTGTTCTGGGACCTGCCGACCTCCGCGCCGCTGGATGCCGTCGTCGCACTGCCGCCCGGCGCCCGCTTGTTGGGCGCAGTCTTGTCAGGCGGGGGCTGGATCGCTGGCACCGACGCAAAGGCCGCCGCGCACTTTCTTTTCGACACCGACGCAAACCGCTGGGCAGAGGTGTCCTGCAGCCTGGCCGGTCGCGCCTTGAGCGCCGAGGAATGGCACCGTTATGTCGGCAAGGAGCAGCCCTACGCGCCCGCGTGCACGGTGGGCCGCAGGGCGAAGCCCGGCAGCTGACACAACACCCTGGGGCCACACTCCGTGCACAGCGATCCAGCGCCCTGCTTCCGCCGAGTGACTACTCTGTGGCGGCCATCTCGGGCGAGCGAGCGACTGGGTTGGGTCGGCAGCGTGAGAACGCGGCGTTTGACTGCAGTTGTTCGTCCCGAACCTTGTCCCGGTCGATGCGTACCGACCGCGAACGACTGCTGTCGCCGTCTCTGACTTTTCGGTGGCGGTGGCGGTGGCGAGGGTCAAGTTCCAAGGTAGACCGGTCGCTCGCTGAGGAATCTGCCCCCGGCTCCTCTGGGTCGAGATGGTGAGCTGGTCGACTCGAAGACCGGCCACTCGGCGCGCGCCGGATCGAATGGCAGCTGTTGGTCCTGATCGCGAACCGGCAGTCCCGGCCATCAGCTGACATTCGCTAAGGTCGGCTGCCTGGCGTTTCAGCGCTACTGCTTGGTGTCGCCCGGGCGAGGACTTCGACGAAGCCGGCTTCAAGGACAAGGTCAAGCCGCTGAACCTGGAGGACAACGCGCGGCGCCCGCTCGGTATCTATTCGCCATGGGCGGCCCCCCGGGCGAGAGGGCGCCGCATCAGCTCACGCAGCGCGCCGATGCGAAAGCAGGCGGTCGTACTCGCGTTTGACGACGCTGTAGCACTCGCAGCTGCGCTGCTCCAGTCCCGGCCGGTCCAGCACCTTGATGTGGCCACGGGCGTAGCTGATGAGCCCCAGTTTCTGCAACACCAGCGCCTCTGCGGTCACGCCCTCGCGCCGCACGCCCAGCATGTTGGCGATGAGTTCCTGCGTCATGCGGATGTCGGACCCGGGCAGGCGGTCCAGGCTCAACAGCAGCCAGCGGCACAGCTGCTGGTGCACCGAGTGGTGGCGGTTGCACGCCGCCGTCTGCGTCATCTGCGTGATCAGCGCCTGCGTATAGCGCAGCAGCAGGTGCATCACGGGCGCCGAGTTGTTGAACTCGTGCCCGATGATCCCAGCGCTGATGCGGTAACCCTCGCCCGCACTCTGAACCACCGCGGTGCTAGGTGTCGATCCGCCGCCCGTCAGCAGCGACACACCGACCAGCCCCTCGCGCCCGACGACGGCGATCTCGGCCGACGCCCCGTCCTCCATCACATACAGCAGCGACAAGATGGCCGAGGTCGGGAAAAAGGCGTGGGCCAGAGCCGCGCCGGGCTCGGAGACGACGCGTCCCAGCGGCAGTTCCACCCACTCCAGATGCGGCAGCCAACGCGCCAGCTCGGCGTCCGGCAAGGCCGCCAAGAGTTCGTTGGCACGGGGCCCGCTGTGCTTGCTCATGGCAGGCCGTTCAGGCACGACTATCGGACGCCGTGCCAGGCTGGGCCAGGGGCAGGCTCACCACGAACTGGCTGCCGCGCCCGGTGCCGGCACTGTGCGCAAACACCGTGCCCCCATGCGCTTCGACGAGCGAACGCACCACGCTCAGGCCGATGCCGAGACCGACGCCGCGAAAGCCGATGGCCGGGACGTCCTGCGCGAAGGGTTCGAAGATCGTGGGCAGGGCCAGTGCCGTGATGCCGATGCCGCTGTCCGACACTCGCAGCTCCGCAGAATCGCCTTTCAATGCCAGCGCGAGCTGGATGCGCCCGAAGTCGGGGGTGTACTGCGAGGCGTTGTCCAGCAGGTTCCTCACCAGCTGCTGCAGGCGGTCGGCCTGGCCCGCCACCATCACTGGGGTTTCGGGCAGGCGCAGGGTGAAGGTTTGCAGACGCGCGTCCATCTCCGCCCGGCACCCGGCCACCGCGGCATCGACGACCTGCACCAGGTCCACGCGCTGCCGGTTGAGCTGGAAGGCCGCCCTGCCGGCGCTCGCCACCTCCTGCACCGAGGCCACCAGGCGTGCCATGTTCTCGACCTGCCTTTCGATGATGGCCTGCGCGCGTGGCAACAGCGGCTCGGTCGACTTCACCTCGCCCAGCATGGCCGCAGCCAGGCGTATGGGCGCCAACGGGTTTCCCAGCTCCTTGGCCACCAGGGCCATGAACTCAGCGTGCCGGCGCAGCGCCCGTTCCGACGAGGCCTGCAGGTCTTGGGCGGTCAGCACCGCCAGCACCAGCTGTTCGTTGGCCTCGCGCAACTCGGTGGCGCGCCTTTGCTGGTCTTCCAGCGCCCTACTGTGGCCCGCCACCGGGTCGCGCAGCGCCTGCACCAGCGGCGGTGCGGGAACGCCGTCTGGCGGGGCGGGCACAGCGCCCTCGCGGCTGTAGAAGGCGGCGATGCCCAGGCCCTGGCGCTTGGCGGCGTACATCGCGCCGTCGGCCCGGTCCAGGAGGGTCTGGATGTCGTCGCCGTCGTCCGGGTGGATGGCGATGCCGATGCTGGCAGTGAGGCGCATCACCTTGTCGCCAATGCGGCTGGGCGCGGCCAGCGCCAGTATCAAGGCGTCTGCAATGCGCCCGGCGTCGGCGGGCTCGGTGATCTCGGTGAGCAGGATGACAAACTCGTCGCCGCCATAGCGGCACACCGTGTCGGCGTCGCGCACGGCGGCCACCAGCCGGTGCGCCACCACCTTCAGCACCTCGTCGCCCATGGCGTGGCCCATGCTGTCGTTGACCTGCTTGAAGTTGTTCAGGTCCATGAAAAGCACCGCCAGGCGCCTGTCGTGCCGTTTGGCCGTGGCCAGGGCCTGGGCCAGGCGGTCCAGCATCAGCGCGCGGTTCGGCAATTCGGTCAGGCCATCGAGGTCGGCCGAACGCGTCACCCGCGCCAGCGCCATGGCGGCGATCTCGGCTTCGCCCTGGTTGCGAAGTGCCGTCAGGATCAATTGTTCGTTGGCCGCCAGCAGCTGCGCCGCTTTGCTGCCGCGCAGCAGGTTTTCGGCCACCACCACCTCCTGCAGGAGCCGCGCGAGCACCACGCGCGCCGAGGCCACCTTGTGCTCGACCTGCGAGAGTTCATTGGCCGCATCACGTTCGGGGCCGGCGGCGGCAATGTGGTCGTCGTTCATGCAGCGCGCTTGTTCAGCGTCGGCTCAGGCCTTACGGGCCTTGCCGCCGTCGTCGCTTTGCTCGCCCTCGCGCTTGCGCGTCGGCCGGCCGCCGAGCAGCCCTTCCTGTCCGGTCAGCATGCCGCCGAGCTGGATGCCGTTGCTGTCAATGGTGTAGGCGCGCAATTCGTTGGAATGCGAACTGGCGCGGACCTTCACCGCTGCCATGACGCGCAGCAGCTTGCTTTCGACCTCGATGTAGCGCTGCACGATGATGGCGTCGGTGAGAAAGGCCGATCCATAGGGGCTGAAGCGCAGGTCGGTGTAGCGGTCTTCGAGTTCGGAAGTCAGCAGCACGGTGACGCCGATGGCCGAGAACGCCGTCACCATGCGCAGCAGCGCCTCGCGGAAATCGGCGCGGAAGGTCGGCGCCAGCGTCAGCTCGAAACCCGTCAGCGAGTCGATGACCAACCGTTTGGCGCCCACCCGGCGGATGTGGTCCATCAGCAGGAACGTGATCTCGTCGATGGACAGTTCCGCGGCCTGGTTGTCCAGCAGCGCGACTTTGCCCTGCGCGATGAGGTCGACGATGATCTGGCTGCGCGTGCGGTTTGGGCGCTGCTCGAACGAGGCCACGATGCCGAATTCGCCCACCCGTGCGCCCTCGGCCAGAAAGGACGACGCGAGGATGGTTTTGCCTGACCCTGACGGCCCCGCCACCAGCAGTGAATAGCCGCAGGGCAAGCCGCCCCCCAGCATCTCGTCGAGCCCGGGCACCCCCAACGACAGCCGCGAGGTGATGGTGGCCGTAGCCGCCTTTGGATCATCGGCCTCGGCCTCGATGGCCGCCAACGAGCCCGCTGGGGCGAACACTGTCAGGCCGTTGGCGCCGATGCGAAAGGTGTGCAGCCCAGGCAGAGTGGCCTGGCCGCGCATCTTCAGCACCTCGAGTTTGCGCACCATCGAATTGCGCAGCACGCTCTGGCGCATCCAGATCAGGCCGTCAGCCACCGTGAACACCGGGTTGGCGTCAAGTTCAGAGACGTACTCTCCGATGAGGAAGCTGGTTGCCTGCCAGGCCGTCATCAGCATGCCGAGCTGCTGTATGAATTCCTGCACCGCGTTGTTCGACGGATTGTTGACATCGCTGGCCTGCATGACCGACCGGAACGAGTCGACGAACACCAGTGCCGGGCTGTGTTTGGTGACCTCGTCGCGGATGCGTTGCAAGACGCGGTCGAGCTGCCCGGCACCGGCATCTTCGGACAGGCTGATGAAGCGCACGCGGCCTCCCAACGCGTCGCTGTCGAAGAAACTGAACTGCTGCTGGTAGCGCAACATCTTCAGCGGCGGTTCGCCCAGCACGGTGAAATAGATCGCCGGCCGCTCCGGCGTGGCCAGCGCGAACATGATCTGGTGCGCCAGCGTCGTTTTGCCGCTGCCGGGCTGGCCGGCGATGAGGTTGAGCGAGAACTCGGGCAGCCCGCCGCCGAGCACAAGGTCCAGCCCGGGCACCCCGGTGGCCAGTCGTTTAATGGCGACAGTGGTGGTCATGATGAGGTGTCCTGGGTTGGCGGTTTGCTGCTTGGAGGGCCCCAGGCCGACCGCAGCAGGCGCTCGGCCAGCGATGCTCCGATCAGAGAGCCCAAGAGTTGGTGGAAGCCTTCGAACATATCGTTGCCAGCGACCAGCGCTGCTGCCGCCGTCTGCACCAGAAAGAGCGCCTCCAGCGCCGGAAGGTCAAGCTCGGCAGCGGCATCCCGCCCCGCCGACGCCAGCCACGGGTGGACCTGCGCTGTCAGATACACACAGCGGTTGAACAGCGCCACCACGCCGCGCGCCCCGATGATGGGGCTCAGGCCGGACGCGGCATCGCTCCAGACCGAGACGACGGCAGCGGCAACCTCGTTCACGCTGGCGCCTTTGGCCACCCGGCTTGCCAGGGGAGAAGCGCAAGTCAGATCCTGACCGCCTCTGGCCGGCCTGGAAAGCACTTGTCCTGGCATTTGGCACCCCGCCTTTGAGTCACGTCCGGTAACGGAAACGCCATCAGAACCCGCCACTCTCGCATGATCGGTGCCTTCGGTCAGCGGGTATGTACGGTGCCGTACTCAGTCAGGAACGGCACCGGGCGCAAAGCCAGACGATCACCGGGGCGCCATCCGGCGCCCGCTGTGGCTGCCGGCCGATGGCTTGCACGCGAGGCTCCCGGGGTGGTGAGCCGGAACGGACTCAAGCGGTGCGCTGCGATTCAATCGCCCAGAGTGCCGCCTATCTGTGCATGCCCAATGCTGTGGGACCACCTTCGGAGGTGTCGGGGCCTTTGCGAACGGCCGCTTCGGGGCGGTGAGTTCGTAGCTGCTGATGTCGTTCATGGCTGGCCGCTGACCGGCCGGCCAATAACATCGCTGAAAGCCTGCCCGCGCTGACAATGCGGTTCCCGCAGGCGCCGCGAGGCATCAAGGAGAGCTGAGCCCATGACCTCCCGTCCCGCCAATTTCGATCCGTCCATCGACCCCACGGCCGATCAGGTGCGCGCATTGCGTGATGCCGGCCGCGACGGCCCGGTGGTGATGCTCAATCTTCTGAAGTTCCGCGAGCAGGCGAACTACCCCGCAGGGTCTGCCCACGCGCCCTGTTCAGGTGCCGAGGCCTACCGCAGGTACCAGACCGCATTCGTGGAAACCGTGGGCGACGTGAGCTGTGCCGAGGTGGTGTGGGAAGGGAAGATAGACAGACCTTTCATCGGCGATGCCAGCCAGGACTGGGACAAGTGCCTGCTGGTCCGCTACCCGAGCCGCCAGCACTTCCTCGCGATGATGGCCAACGCCGCGTATCGCGAGGCGCTCGTCCATCGCTACGCGGGCCTCGAGCGCACCATCCTCTTGCAGATGCAGGGCTGACGACTCGAAGAGGGCGGGGCCCTGGGCTGCTTGCTGCAAGCTGGTCAGCAGGCGTTGCGTGGTGGCCTCGGAAGCATCCACCCGAGGTCACAGGGCCATGAGCGGGTACTTGGGACTGGCGGTTTCCAGGGCATGGGCAGGAGGCACCTGACGAAGCGAAACCAGAGGCCCATTCCTACAGCAAGGCGTCGTGTCGGCTGATGCGCTCTGCCCTCCCGTTCCCTAGGATGAGCTACCCGCTTTCTGGAATCACGCCATGCCCGATCTGAACGACGCCAGCAGCACGACGCCGCCCCCGGAGGTACAGGCCAGGCTCGACAAAAACGCCGAGGAAAGCCGCAAGCTGGACTCGCCCACCCGCACCAATGACTCGACCATCGACCCCGAGAAGCCCAAGGAAGACATCCTCAAAGGCTTTCACGGCGGCTAGATGGCCAGTTGCCGGCTGCCCGTGGTCGGCCATCAGCCGGCTTTCGTGACCGTCCGATTTGGGCGCTCTGTGACTGCGCCATCACGCGCGATCAGTGGTGGCGTGGGCGACAAGTCATGGCTTGCACATCCCGCACAGGCCTGATTGCCAAGACCCTGCAGACGGGCCGTTGCCATGTGACCGACCAAGGCCGCAACGCGACTTCGGCGCAAGAAACTGGCCTCCTTCATCAAAGAGCCTATCCTCACTGGCAGTAGACAGCCCAGCGGAGGATGGTGGTGCAGCTGCATGGCCTGCTGATCACGGACGTCATCGACAGCACGAGGATCGCCGCCGAGCTCGGTGAAGAGGCGAACGTGGCGCTGTGGGACGCGCACGATCGCCTCGCGCGCCCCCTGATCGAGCGCCATGGCGGCCGCGAGTTCGACCGCACTGACGGCTTCTTCCTGCTCTTCGACTCGGTGGCCGACGCGGCCGCGTTTGCCCTCGGCTACCACGCCGTGCTTGCGGGCCTGAAACTGTCGGCTCGCGTGGGCATCCACCACGCTGCGGTCGTGATCCGGTCCAATCCGGTCGAAGCGGTGGCGCGCGGTGCAAAGCCATTCGAGGTCGAAGGCATCGCCAAGCCGGTGGTTGCGCGGGTGATGTCGCTGGCCCGCGGCGGGCAGACACTGCTGACCGCCGACGCGCGCCAGACACTGGGGACCACACCTGCCGGGTGTGAACTCGCGTCTCTCGGCCACTACCGGGCCAAGGGAATCCCCGAGCCGATCGAGCTGTTCGGGCTGGCGCACGCTGGCGAATCGCTGGAGCCACCAGCTGATGCCGACAAGGTCTACCGCGTCGTGCGCCTCGACGACGGATCGGGCCCGATGTGGAAGCCGCTTCGCGAGGTGCCGCACAACCTGGCGCCCGAACGCGACCGCTTTGTCGGCCGCGCGGCGGAGTTGCGCTTGCTGGCGCGGCGTCTGGACGACGGAGACACACGCCTGGTCACGCTGATGGGTGTGGGCGGCACCGGCAAGACACGCCTGGCCCGGCGCTACGCCCGCGCCTGGCTGGGTGACTGGCCCGGCGGCGTCTTCTTCTGCGACCTGAGCGAAGCCCGCAGCCTGGACGGCGTGCACTTTGCGGTGGCCTCGGCGCTGGCCATTCCGCTCGGTCGCGGCGACCCGACCGTGCAGATCGGCCACGCCATCGCCGCACGAGGGCGCTGCCTGCTCGTGCTTGACAACTTCGAACAGGTGGTCGGACACGCGGCGGCCACCGTCGGCGTCTGGCTCGACCGTGCAGCGAAGGCCAGCCTCCTGGTCACCAGCCGCGAACGTTTGCATCTGCCGGGCGAGTCGGTGTTTTCTCTGGAGCCGTTGGCGGTGGGCAGCGAGGCCGTGGAGCTGTTCGAGGTGCGCGCCCGGGCCCAGCGTGCCTCGTTCGAACTCGACGATGCTCAGCGAGCTGCGGTGCTGGACATCGCACGGCTGCTTGACGGCCTGCCGCTGGCGCTGGAACTGGCGGCTGCTCGCGTGCGCGTGATGTCGCCAGTGCAGATCCGCCAGCGGCTGTCACAGCGATTCGCGCTGCTGGCCGGCGCCCGGGGCGCGGCCGCGCGCCAGGCCACGCTGAAGGCCGCCATCGATTGGAGCTGGGATCTGCTCAACGGCCAGGAACGCAGCGCGCTCGCGCAATGCTCGGTGTTCGATGGCGGCTTCACGCTCGAGGCGGCCGAGGCGGTTGTCGACACCGGCTTCGAGGGCTCGTTGCCGGTGATGGACCTCGTGCAGTCGTTGGTGGACAAGAGCCTGCTGCGCGTGTGGACGCCCGGCACGACCTTGCGCATCGACATCGGCGAGCCGCTGTTCGGCATGTACCTGACCATCCACGAGTACGTTGCCGACAAGCTTGACCACATGCCCGGCGAGCTCAAGCTGCAGGCCGAGCGCCGCCACGGCTCGCACTTCGCGCGCCACGGCGCCGACGACGCGCTGGACGCGCTGGTGCGTCATGGCGGCAGCGCGCGCCGGCAGGCCCTGGCGCTGGAACTCGACAACCTGGTGGCCGCCTTCCGGCGTGCCCTGGCCCGCCACGAGCCCGCGGTGGCGGTGGCTGCCTACCGCGCCGCCTGGGAAGTGCTGGTGCTCAAGGGACCTGTGGGCACCGGCGCGGCGATGGGTGAGACCCTGCTGACGCAGCCCGGCGTGAACGCCAGTGCCTGGCTCGACGTTGCCTCGTGCCGCGCCGACGCGCTGTTCCGCGCGGGGCGGCTGGACGAGTGCGAGTCTTTGCTGGCGACCATGCTGGAGCGATCTCGCGCGACGGGCGATCGCCGGCGCGAAGGCGTTGCGCTGGCGCAGCGGGCCAGCATGCTGCGCGATCGCGGCCAGCTCGCCGAGTCGCGTTCTCTATACGAAGCGGCGGTGCAGCTGGACCGCGAGGTCGGCAACCGTGAGCGCGAAGCGTCGGCGCTGCACAACCTGGGCAACACCCTCGACATGATGGGCGAGCCCGTGGCCTCACGCGCAGCGCACGAGGCCGCGCTGGCCCTGCACCAGCAGATGGGCAACCGCCATGGTGTGGGCCATGTGCACTCCAGCCTGGGTATTCTGGACCGCCACACCGGCCGGCTGCCCGAGGCTGTGCAGCACTACGAAGCCGCGCTGACTGTGTTCCGCGAGCTTGGCGACAGGCGCAGCGAAGGCAACACCATCGGCAACCTGGCCAACGTGCTCAACGATCTGGGGCGCACCGAAGAGCAAATGCAGTGCCTGCTGCAGGCCCTGGAGATCCACCGCCAAGTCGGCAGCCGGTTGATGGAGGGCATCGTGCTGGGCAACCTGGGCTTGGTGCACAAGGCGCAGGGTCGATTCGACGAGGCAGCCGAGGCCTTCACTCAGGCCCTGGCCATCCAGCGCGAGACGGGTTCGCGCTTTCACGCGGGCGTCGAACTCAACAACCTGGCCGGTCTGGCCAAGGCGCAGGGCAACCACGACAAAGCACGGCGCTTGTACGTCGAATCCCTGGCACACCACCACGAGTCCAACAACCGCCTGTACCTGGGCATTTCGGCCGCAGGCTTGGGCGAGCTGCTGCTGATCATGGGCTCGCTGGAAGAGGCCACGGAGGTGCTGCGCGAAGGCCAGGCGCACCTGCGGGCCATCGACAACCCGACCGAGCTGGTCAATCTTCTGAGCGTGCAAGCCCGGGTGCTGATGGCAGGAGATGACGAGCCCGGCGCGCGGACCGTGCTGGCTGAGATGGAGTTGGTGTTGCAGCGCCTCGGCGCCGGTCCGCAGAGCCGCCCTGCCCGCGAAGTCCAGGCGCTGCGGGAGCGACTTGGGTAAGGGCAGCTCGCGGCGCCCGTGGGTCGTGTCCGGGCCACCCTTGCGACCTGCCACGGCCCTGTCTGCCCCCGCACACGGGGCTCAAGTGCCTGCGTCTCCCGCCTTGCCAGGGTCGGAAGTGACCCGTGGCGGCCGAAAGAAGTGGTCACTGGCCAGTTGACCCCGATGCGCTGGGCCCAGGTTTCTGTCGGGATCAAGGCACGAATTCGTAGGCCAGCGCCGTGATCCTGCCGCGCCAGTAGCTGCGCTTTCCACCGCGCGTCAACCACGCCACCTCGCCGCTCATCGGCACCATCATGCCGCTGTGCTGTGCATAGTCCCGCCAACGACCTTCCCACGGTGTCATCTCGACGCCCTGCCCGACCGTGCGGCCGCGTGCCTCTGCACGCACCGACTCGATCAGCCCGGTGCCCGGGTCGAAACGCAGCAGCAGCGAAACGCGGACGGCGCCATCGGCCAGGTCCACCTGTGCCGAATGTGCGTCGACGGCCGACCAGCGCGCGCCCTGGCTGGGCAGCAGGGCTGTCGGGTACCAGGCGGCCTCGGCCACGTAGCGCATGAACTCGCCGTGTGCCACGCCGCCGGGTTCGGGGCTCGATCCGCGCAGCGTGGTCAGCGAGACCAGGCCCAGCACGGCCGGATGCAGGATGCCCTGGCCCGCGACGTAGGCGTCGTGCACACGCATGGACAATCCCGGCGCCATCGACAGGCGGGCATCCCAGACGAAGCCCGGCCGCCGCGTCGTCACGCGCTGCGTCGACAAGAAGTCGATCCAACGGTCCGGCCCATCGGCTGCCAGGTTGAACGTGCCGCTGTGCTGCAGGCTCACGGCCGCGACCAGTGGGGCGCCGTCGGTCAGCGCGGCGCGGAAAAAACGCTGCACGGGCGGCGGCAGGCCTTCCAGCTCGCGCGCCGCGTCGAAGCGCAAGGGCACATGGGGCTGCCGTGCTGCCTGCAGCCGTTCGATCAGGGCGCGTGTGCCGGCGTTCCAACGCCACGATCCCATGGCGGCCAGCCATGCATACGCCGCCAGCAGCGCGGCACTTGCCACGGCCAGCCACTTGATCCAGCCCGTCATCGCCCGCGCCTCAGGGAGTGCTGCTCGACCGCAGCCAGCCGACGATCGCGTCGCGCACCGCTTCGTCGTGGCCCACCAGCAAGTGGCCGCCGCTCCGAAAGCCGATGAAGCGCGCACCGGGAATCTGGCTGGCGGTGTACTCGGCGCCCGCGTAGGTGCCGAAGCCGTCGTCACGTGCGCTGATGACCAGCGTCGGCACCGCTACCGTCTCCAGCGCCGCAGGCCGCAGTTGTTTGCCGAGTTGTGTGTCGTCGACCAGACCCAGCCTGCGCTGCGACACCGGCAGCACATGGTCGGCCATGGCCGTGACACGTGCCTGCTCCTGCGAGCTCGCTGCGTGGATCAGTTCGGGGGGCGTGGCCAGCAGGTGGCGGAAGATCGGGTCGCGCGCAATCTGCAGGCCGGCCCAATAGATGAAGTCAGAGCCGAGCAGGCGCAGCAGCCACGTGTCCTTGTCGTCGCTCACCTTCGGCGCCGAGTCGGCAACGCTGCCCGGCTTCCAGGCGATCGGCACCACGAGCACCAGCGCGCTCAGCCGGTCGGCGTGGCGCAGCGCCATCTGCAGTGCCGACGCTGCGCCCGCAGAAACGCCCACCACCGCGGTTTTGCCGATGCCCAGTGCATCGAGCAGGCACACATGGGCATCGGCCTGCGCCTCGGGCGAGGCGTCGGCCGGACGCGGCGTGCGCAGGTAGCCGAAGCGCGACACCGCGATCACACGGATGCCGTGCTGCGTCAGCGAACGCGCCCAATCCATGCCCTGGTCGTGGCCGCCCCCGCTGCCGTGCACCATCAGCAGCGGCTGGCCGACACCCGTCTGCTGCACTTCGACAGGGCCACAGCGCGTGTCCAGCACGGTGCTGCCCTGCGCGGCGTGGGCGGTGGCCGCTGCGAGATCGCGGCTGAACTGCCAGCGCACAACAGCGATGCAGACCACGGCGACCAGCAGGCCAACCCAGAGCACGGCGCGCCAAGGTGTCATCAAGGTTTGCATGCTTCGCGGTCAAAAAGGCGCCGAACATCATCCGGCCAAGCCAGACCGGCACCGACGGGTGGCCGCAGCAGGTGCACCCACGAACATCGATGCCGCGCCAGATTGCCTTCGTGTGACCATGATCGACACCTTGACGGGAAGCCGCGTTCCCCTGTTTGGCAGAGCGCCAGGCGATGGAAGTGCACATCGTAGGTGGCCGCTGCCTGGCCGTCTTGAGCCGTGTCAATGCTGCGTGTCGGGTGCCCGTCCGCAAAGCGGGCAAACTCGCCGCATGCACAAGGTCATCACCCCACCGACCCGGGGCAACACAGCCACCCCACCCGCACACGCGGCCCTCAAGGCGAGCCGCCAGTGACCCCACCCAGCACCCCCTGGGACTTGGTCATCGTCGGTGCGGGCGCCGCCGGCCTGTTCTGCGCCGGCATCGCCGGCCAGCGTGGGCTGCGGGTGCTGCTGCTGGACCACAGCGACAAGGTGGCCGAGAAGATCCGCATCTCGGGTGGCGGCCGCGCCAATTTCAGCAACCGTGACCTGGACCCGCGGGCGCCGCACAAACACTTCATCAGCGCCAACCCGCACTTCTGCCGCTCGGCGCTGTCACGCTACACGGCCGCCGACTTCATCGGCCTGGTCACGCGACACGGCATCCCCTTCCACGAAAAGCACAGGGGCCAGTTGTTCTGCGACCGGTCGGCCGATGACCTGGTGCAGATGCTGCTGCGCGAAGCCGATGCCGGTGGTGTGCAGCGCTGGCAGCCCTGCAAGGTGTCGGCGGTGCGCCAGGGTGCCGATGCGCTGTACACGCTGGACACCGACCGGGGCAGCGTGAGCTGCCGTGCGCTGGTGGTGGCCACCGGGGGTTTGTCGATTCCCAAGATTGGCGCCACCGACTGGGGGCACCGCTTGGCGAAGCAGTTCGGTCTGCGCCTGGTCGACACCCGCCCGGGCCTGGTTCCGCTCACCTTCGACGGTGAAGGCTGGTTGCCCTACGCCGGCCTGGCCGGGCTGGCTTTGCCGGTGGGCATTTCCACCGGCGCCGGGCCCACACGCGGCGCGTTTGTCGAAGACCTGCTGTTCACGCACCGCGGGCTGTCGGGGCCGGCGGTGCTGCAGATCTCCAGCTACTGGCAGGCCGGGACGCCCATTCAGCTGGACCTGGCGCCGGGCACCGACCTGCCCACCGCCTTGCAACACGCCAAGGCCACGTCACGCCGCCGCATCGCCAACGAATTGGCGACCCTGGTGCCCAGCCGCCTGGCCGATGCCTGGGTGCAGAGCGACGCCGACTGGCAGCGCCCAGTGGCCGAGGCCTCGAACAAGGCGCTGCAGCGCTTGGCCGACCGCCTGGCGCGCTGGGAACTGGTGCCCACCGGCACCGAGGGTTACCGCAAGGCCGAGGTCACGCTGGGCGGTGTCGACACACGCGACCTGTCGTCGCGCACGATGGAATCGAAGCAGCCCGGCCTGTACTTCATCGGCGAGGTGGTCGACGTCACCGGCTGGCTGGGCGGCTACAACTTCCAGTGGGCCTGGTCCAGCGCACATGCCTGCGCGATGGCACTGCCATCGGTCTAGTCGAAGGACTGTTCCAGCTCGTCGATCAGGCGGCCCACGTAGGCCACCGCGTCGTGAATGGGTTGCGGCGTAGCCATGTCGATGCCGGCCGTCTGCATCAGCTGCAGCGGCGTTTGTGTGCCGCCGGCCTTCAGCACTTCAAGCCAGCGTTGCACTGCGGGCTGGCCTTCCTGCTGCACGCGCAAGGACATGGCCGTGGACGCCACCAGGCCCACCGAGTAGGTGTAAGGGTACAGGCCCATGTAGTAGTGCGGCTGGCGCATCCAGGTCAGGCGCGCACCGTCGTCGATGTGCACGGTGTCGCCCCAGAAGCGGGCCAGGATCTGGCCCTTGCGTTCGTTCAGCACCGTGGCGGTGATCGAGCCGCCGCTTTCGGCCAGCGCATACACCTGGCGCTGCAACTCGGCTTCCAGCAGGTGGGTCACGAAGTTGTGGTGGTAGGTGCCCAGCACCTGCATGATCACCGAGCGCCGCAGACGCTTTTCCTGGCTCTGGGCCAGGATGTGCTGGGCCAGCAGCATCTCGTTCATGATCGACGGCGCCTCGACGAAGGGCATGGCCGGTCGCGTGTTCACGAAGCGCTGGTGCTGCATGGCCAGGCCGAAATGGCCGCCGTGGCCCAGCTCGTGTGCCAGCGTGAACACATTGCGCATCGTGTTCGACCAGGTGATCAGGATGTACGGGTGCACGCCGTAGGGCGACGCGCAGAAGGCGCCTGAGGACTTGCCGATGTTGTCGGCGCGGTCCACCCAGCGCTGCTCCATCGCCTTGCGTGCGAAGTTGCAGTAGTCGGGGCCCATGACCGCCAGCGCATCCAGGATCAGCTGGCAGCCTTCTTCGTAGGACACGTGCGGGTTGAAGTCCGGGTCCAGCGGCGCCTTGATGTCGCAGTACAGCAGCTGGTCAAGGCCCAGCACCCGGCGGCGCAGCCGGGCATAACGCTGCATGTGCGGGGCCAGCTCGGCCTGGATGATGTCCAAGATGTGGCTGTACAGGCTGTGCGGAATCTTGTGCGGCTGCAGCAGGAAGTCTTCGGTGCTGCGGTAGCCACGCAGCCGCGCCATCGCGACGTTTTTGTTGACCTCGGTGGCGAAGGTGGCGGCCCATGTGTGCTGGTAGGCCTTCAGCCCGGCACTGAATGAAGCCCAGGCCCCGCGGCGCACGCTGGTGTCGCCATGGGTTTCGAAGTTCGATTCGAAGCCGTTCACCGAATTGGCGTAGACGTTGCCGGCCGCGTCGGTGAACGGCGCGAATTGCAGGTCGCTGGACTTGGACCGGTTATAGATCATGAAAGGTGCGTTCAGCACCTCACCCAATGACGCCAGCACCCGTTCGGTGTCGGCACCCAGCCGGTGCGGGCGCAGCGCCACCAGGTCGTTCAGGTCAACCTTGAAGTCGTCCAGGCCGGGCTCGGCCGCCATGAACGTTTCCAGTTGCTGGTCGGGAAAGGCCAGGATCTCAGAATCGACAAAGCTGGTGCTGGCACCCACACGGGCGTGCAGCGCCGACACACGGGCCATGGCCGCCTGGTGCTGCGGGTTGCTGCCATCCTGGGCGTTGCGCAGGTGTGCAAAGCTGCCCACCCGCATCAAGCGGGCGTGCACCGACTCCACCGCGTTCAGGCAGGCCAGCAGCGTGCCGGCATCGGTGCCGAGCTTGCCCTGGTATGTGGCCATCGCCTGGCTTGCATGGTCCACGGCCTGGTACTCGGCTTCCCAGGCCGCTTCGCTGGCAAACAGATCGTCCAGGTTCCAGGTCGTCTCGACCGGTACTTCCGCGCGGGTGCGGCGTGTGTGCATGGCGGCTTTGCCTTCTGATGCAGGGGGCTCGGAAACCGGCGACACACACGCCCCTGGCAAGGCCGTTTCGGGCGCGCCACCGGTGGCGCGCAGTATCTCCCAGCACCGGGTGCAGACCCAACGCCCACGTGGGGTGGCCTAGTCCTGCCGCACGGGCAACACCGGCATCGGTTTCCAGGCCCAGCCGCGGTAGTCGCCCACGCCCAGTTGGCCGCGGTGGTTGGCACCCCAGCAGTGGATCTGGTTGTCGGTGCTGATGCCGCAGGTGTGCATCTGGCCAGCGGCCAGCGCACGGAACTCGATGTCGCCGGCGACGGGCTCGGGCGACCACTTGGCCAGGGTCGAACCATTGCCGAGTTGGCCGTGGTAGCCGTCGCCCCAGCAGAAGGCCCTGCGGTCCGGGTCGATGGCGCAGGCGTGTGTCCAGCCCGCGGTCACGCCCGACAGTTTCATGCTGGCGCCACCGGCCACCACGGGCGTGAAAGAGGCCTTGTTGGTGCCGTCACCCAGCCAGCCGTAGGTGTTGTCGCCCGCGCAGACCACGGTGCCGTCGCTGCGCCGGTCGGCACAGGTGAACTGCACCCGTGTGCTGGGCGGGCCCACCGGGCGGCCGAAGGTGGACCCGAACAAGGCCGGCAGCGTGGGGAAAGCAACCGGGTCGTTGGTCGTCTGGCCCCAGGTGTTCTTGCCATGGCAGTTGATCTCGTTGAAGCCATAGACATCGGTCTGCACACAGACATGTTCGAAACCCGTCGCCACGGCCTGGTGCCGGCCGCTGTTGGGGATGGGCAGTGGGTGCAGCGTGCTCACGCCGGTGCCGGTGATGTCGCCGGCGGCACCCCAGCACCACGTGGCATTGGGCTCGACGGCACAGGTGGCGCGCGTGCCGGCCGAGATGTCGGTGAACTGGTGGCCCTGGGCCACCGGCGTGGGCTGCCACACCTGCAGCTGTGAAGCCACACCGGTCTGGCTGTCGATGTTGAAGCCCCAGCAGAAGGCGTTGCCGCGCTTGTCCAGTGAACAGCTGTGGTGGTGGCCAGCCGTCAGGCGGCTGGCGGTGAAGGGCTGGCCGTTCACGTCGGTGGTCACACGGGTGGGCTGGGTGGCGCAGTAGAAGGTGCCGCAGCGCGGGCTGTTGGCCAGGCCCAGCTGACCCGAGTCGTTGTTGCCCCAGCACAGCACACCGCCGTCGTGACGCAGCACGCAGGTGTGTTCTGCGCCGGCGGCAATGGCCACCAGCGTGTCGGGTGCCGGGGGCGCAAAGATCGGCGGTTTGGGCGTCCACTCGAAGGGACGGGCCGATGCGCTGCTGGCCAGCGCCAGGAACATCGCGGCGGCCAGCACGGCGCGGCCAGGGCGCCGCACAGGAAATGCTGGCTGTGTGCGGTGTGCGCGCTGCGCAAACGGCAGCGGCTTGAGGTCGGTGACGGGGTGCATGGCTTTCCTTGGGCTGCGTTGAGGGGTGGCTCAAGGGCAGTCTGGGAAAACATGCGTCACACCACCGTCACGACCGGCGGTGAACGGGCTTCGGAATTGGGGGGTTGCCCCTTGTGCCGTCGCCCGCTGCCGCGTCAGCGGCGCACGATCAGGCCGTCGACGATCTTCACGCGCTCACCCACCGGCAGCACCGGGTCGACTGCGTGGTCGAAGTTCTGCGTGCCACCACCGTCCAGTTGCACCGTGATGCGGTAGACCGTGGTCTTTTCGCGAGCGTTCTGGATGCGGTTGCCGGCATACGCGCCACCGATGGCACCCACGATGCGGGCCAGGTCCTTGCCCGAACCGCCGCCCACCTGGTTGCCCAGGACACCACCCAGCACACCACCGGCCACGGTACCCAGCACGTTGCGCGAGTCGTCGTCTTCCACTTCGGCCTTGCTGATGGCGGTCACGACGCCGCAGGTGGCACCGGCCATGTCGGCGCGGCGGGCATCGCGGCCGTCGGTGCGGTCACAGCCGTAGGCGTTGCGGTCTTCGGCCCTGTTGCGCGACGGGTCACGTGAAGACTGGGCCGACGAGCCACGCAAGGATTCGCGGGTGAAGCGCTGGCTGGCCTCTTGCTGCCCGACCTTCAGATAGCCGGTGGCGTTCAAGTCGCCCCGCAGCCGTTCGTTGCGCGACACCGTGTAGCTGCCTTCGTACAGGCCGCGGCTGACTTCGGTCAGCGCGATGGGCCGCGTGATGCCCTGCACCGCGACCCGCGCCTCGCCACCGGCCACACCGGCCAGCGAAAACTTCAGTTCGTCACCGGGGCGAACACGCTCCGGTGCATTGACCGAAAAGGCCAGGATGCGCGACACCGGCACCGGGCTGGGTGCACCACGCACCAGCGACTGGTCCAGCGCCGCGTTCAGCGTCCGACCGTCTTTCACGATGCGTGCATTGACCAGGCTCTTCGCCGTCAGGCGGTCGCGGGTGCGAACGGTGTAGTTGCCTTCGTAGGTGCCCGGGCGCACTTCGTTCATGCGCACGCCGGCGGTGGCACCGGTGATCTGCAAGGTGACGTCGGCTCCCGGCGTGGCCATCATGTTGAAGGCCAGTTCAGTGCCTGGCTTCAACGACCGCACCGGCTCGACACCAAAACTGTCAGCCGTGATGGCCTGGGGGCGCTGCGCGTGGGCGCTGCTGGCCATGCCCAAGGGCAAGGCAGCGGCCACGGCCAACATCAACATCGGGATTCGGGTGATCAGGCGCATGGGGGGCTTTCTGCGCGCCACGACATGGGCGCGTGCCACCCTTCAACGCCGCGTCGGTTGACACTGCCGACCGCCGAAGAAATATGACCCTGAGCGTGCGGTGTCGCACTGAGCCGGGTGCCTGCCTGTGCCAGGGCCGCCGGCCGGCGCCTGCCCGTCAGGCAGGCGCCGCCTTGGGCATCAGCGAGGGCTGGACGGCCCGAGCAAGGGCGAGGTCTTGATCTCTTGCGGCGTGCCGCGTGCACCGATGTTCAGGAACACCGGGGCCGCAGTCGGCGGCTGGTTCACGACGAACGAGAAGCGGAACATCGTGCCCCAGTTCAGCGCGTCGCTGCGGGTGGGTGCAGACCAGGTGATGCCACCGGTCCGGATGCTGCCCGTCCAGTCGTTGGTGGGGTCGGTGTCACCGTCGCTGAAGGTCAGGTCGGTGATGGTGGCCGCGCCGGCGGGCACGCTGAAGCGGTCGAAGCCGATGTTTTCGACGACACGCAGATTGGGCTCGGCGCCCGAGGTCTGCACGCGTGCGAAGTCCAGGTTCATCACCGCGTAGTCATAGCGCCAGCGGCCGCCGCCCAGGTTGGTGGCCTTGACCGCCACCTTGGCACGGCCTTCGCCGGTCTGCACGTCCACCGAACGCGCGTTGGGCCCTGGCGATACCGGGTCCACCCAGCGGTCGATGGCCGGGCCCAGCTTGTACTGGTCGTTGCCACCGACGCTCCAGACCGAGGTGCGCGTGAACGTGGCGCGCGTGGTGGCCATCGAGTTCAGGATGTTCACGTCCTGGCGTGCCAGGTACCACGACTCGAACATGTAGGTGGCCCCGGCGTGTGCCGCACCGCTGATCTGCGATTCGCGCACGATCAGGCGCTGGTCGTAGGAGCCGTTGCCCGACGCGTTGGCGATGCCGTCGCAGTTGGTGTCGTAGATCGAGCCGCAACGCCCCCACTGGTTGGTGGAAGGGATGATCTCGCTGCGTGGACCCAGCGCGTTGTTGGTGTCGTTGTTGCCCACGCTGTACAGGTCGGAACAGCCACGGCCCAGGATGTGGCTGTCGCCCGGGTTGTCCAGGCAGGCGGTGTTCAGCGTCAGGAAGGCGTGTTTGACGCCCGAGCGACCGATCTGGTCGATGGAGCCGTCGGCGTTGAAGCGGTACAGGTTCCAGATCAGGTAGGGATGCTGGTCGTTGTTGTAGGGCGGGAAGTTGCCGCTGAACTTGGCGTACCAGGGGATGTCGGCCGTGTACAGCGCGCTGCTGGTGCCCAGCGGGTCACCCGGCACGGTGGGGGCCAGGGTGCCGTTGTTGACGTTGTTGCGCAGCGTGGAAGCCGGCGTGAAGACCACGCGACCGTTGCCACCCACGCCGGTGCAGCCGTCACAACGGCTGTACTGCGTGGTGAAGGTCTGCATGAACAGGTCGGCCTGGTAGGTGGCGCCCGGCACGCCCGGCACCGGGTTGCCGTGCCACTTGGTGCTGCCCAGCACCGGCGCCGTGTCCAGTCCCTGGCGCAGCACCTCGGTGCTCAGCTCCATGTCGGCGATGGCCAGGTTGGCCACCTCGGGCTGGCCCAGGCGTTTGGCCAGTTCGGGGCTGATGCGCACGTCCATCGTGCGCACCGCCAAGCGTTGTTTGTCGTCGATCAGCTCGTACATCAGGCGGTCGATGTAGAACCAGGCCTTGCCGTCGGCGCTGACGAGGTCGAGGATGGGCGAGTCGCCCAGGCGTGGCACGAGGCGGAAGTTCGTGAGGTCGATGCGGCCGGCCGCCGATTCAATGACGTAACCCCCCTGGGCCTGCAGCGCGCCGCCGATGAAGCTGCGCAGGTTGCCGTTGCGCACGTCGAACTCCAGGCTGCCGGCGCGGCTGAGGTTGAAGGTTTCGTGCTCGTGCCAGCTCAGTTGTGCATGGCGGGCGCTGGCTGCACCCAGCACGAGGCCGATGTCACCCGCCAGGTCGCGGTTCCAGCGCACACCGACGGTGCCGCTGGATGCCGTCCAGGTTTGCGCCTTGTCAGCGCCCTTGGCAACAGCCGCTTTGGTCTTTGCCGCCGGGGCAGCGAACACGCTGCCCATCAAGCCGGCCGTGGCCAGCGCCAGCGCCAGCGTCTTCAGAACCCGAGTACCCGAAATGTTCACGTGAGACCCTCCAGACAATTTGGGAGAAACCGCAGATCGACAGAGACGCAGGCACAGCCGCGTGACTTGTGCACGAACGGTACCAGCATCCGCGGGGTCTTTATTGCAACCCCCCGATTTCCGGGGTGGTGGGCGCCAGCCATCGGCACGGCGGCAGCTGGTGCCCTGCAAGCTATGCTTGCTCGGCTTCTCTCTCACCCGCCGAGCCATGGTCGAACACAACGAAACCCTCAGAAGCGCGCTGGCGCGCAATGTGCGCGACGCGCTGGCCGAAGACATCGGCCGTGGCGATTGGACGGCGCTGCTGGTGCCAGCCGGCAGGCGGGTCACCGGCCGGGTCGTCGCCAAGTCGGCGGCCACCATCTGCGGCAGGCCCTGGTTCGACGGCTGCGTGCGGGCGCTGGACAGCACCGCCGACATCAACTGGTCGGTGGCCGAAGGCACTGCGGTCGTGGCCGGCACCGAGGTCTGCCGCGTGCAGGCCGACGCACGTGCCATGCTCAGCGCCGAGCGCCCGGCGCTGAACTTCCTGCAGACCTTGTCGGCCACGGCCACGGTGACACGCCAGTACGTCGACGCCATTGCCGGCCTCAGCCCCAACCCCAAGGGCTGCGCCGTGCTGGACACCCGCAAGACCCTGCCCGGCCTGCGCCAGGCGCAGAAGTACGCGGTGCGCACCGGTGGCGGCCAGAACCAGCGCATGGCGCTGTGGGACGGCATCCTGATCAAGGAGAACCACATCGCCGCCGCCGGTGGCATCGTGCCCGCGCTGCAGGCGGCCTTTGCGCTGAATGCCGGTGTGTCGGTTCAGGTGGAGGTGGAAAACCTGGACGAACTGCAGCAGGCGCTGCAAGCCGGTGCGCAGAACGTGATGCTGGACGACTTCACACTGGCCGACATGCACCGCGCCTTTGCGCTGAACGCCGGCCGTGCGGTGCTGGAGGTGTCGGGGGGTGTCGACCTGGACAGCATCCGCGAGATTGCGACCACCGGTGTGGACCGCATCTCGGTGGGCAAGCTGACGAAGGACGTGCACGCAGCCGACTTGTCCTGGCGCATCGACTCCTGAGACATTGACCGGCCGAGGGCCCGCCCTCAGGCCACGGGCGCCTGCAGGTCCAGCACCACTTCCTGCGTGTCGTCGCCCAGCGCCTGCGGCATCACCTTGAAGCCCAGCTTCTGGGCCAGCTGCAACATGCGCGAGTTCTCGCGCAGGATCTGCCCCACCATGCGCTGGGTGCCACGCTGGCGGAAGTGGCCGATGAGCTTGTGCATCAGGCGCCGCCCCAGGCCGCCGCCCAGGATGTCCGAGCGCACGATGACACCGAACTCGGCCGTGATGTTGTCGGGGTCGGCCACGGCCCGCGCCACACCCAGCGTTTCTTCGCCGCCGCCGGGCAAGGGCACGGTGGCCACGAAGGCCATCTCGCGTTCGTAGTCGATCTGCGTCAGACGTGCCAGCTCGGTGCGTTCGATGCTGCGGCGGCTGTAGAACACACGCAGCCGGATGTCGGCCGGGTCCAGTTTTTCCAGGAAGGCCAGGTGCTGCGCTTCGTCTTCGGGGCGGATCGGCCGCAGCGTCAGCGTCTGGCCCTGCCAGTCCTGCTGCTCGACCAGCTCGGTGGGGTAAGGCAGGATCGCGAAGTGGGCCGCGCCGCCCGGGCCGGCGGCGCTGACCCGCACACGGGCATCGAGCGCGATGACGCCTTTTGCGTCGGCCAGCAAGGGGTTGATGTCGATCTCGGCAATGCGCGGTTCGGCGGCCAGCAGTTCGGACACGGCGGTCAGTGCGTGCACCACGGCGTCCATGTCGGCCGCTGGCACGTCTCGCCAGCCCTGCAGCAGGCGCGAGATGCGGGTGCGCGCGATCAGCGCCCGGGCCAGCGGCGCGTTCAGCGGCGGCAAGGCCAACGCGCGGTCGGCCACCACTTCGACCGAGGTGCCGCCCTGCCCGAACAGCAGCACCGGGCCGAACAGGCTGTCGATGCTGGCGCCGACGATCAACTCCAGCGCCTGCGGCCGTTGCACCATGCTCTGCACGGTGAAGCCGCTCAGCGTGGCGTCGGGCCGCAAGCGGGCCACACGGTCCAGCATCGAGCTGGCGGCATGGCGCACAGCGTCGTCGTTCTGCAGGTCCAGCGCCACACCGCCGACGTCGCTTTTGTGCGTGATCTGCGGCGACAGCAGCTTGATGACGACCGGGTAGCCGATGGACCGTGCGGCGCTCACGGCCGCCTCGGGGTCGGCTCCGATCACCTGCGCGCCAACGACCGGAATGCCGCAGGTGGCCAGCAGCTGCTTGGCTTCGGGTTCGTTCAGCCACTCGCGGCCGCTGGCGAGCACCTCGTCGATCTGGTGGCGCACCGCCACCAGGTCGATGGCAGGCCCACTGCTGCGTGCGGGTGGCGCTTCCAGCAACTGGGCCTGGTTCTGCTGGTAGGTGACCAGGCGCGAAAAGGCGCGCACCGCGTCTTCGGGCGTGTCGTGACAAGGCACACCAGCGGCCTGGAAGGCCTGCCGTGCGGGCCGCACGGCCGCGTCGCCCAGCCAGCAGGCCAGTGTGCGGCCAGGGTGGGCCTGCATCACGGGCAGCAGCGCCTGGGCGATGTCGGCACTGGGCACGATGGCCGTGGGGGCGTGCATGAAGAGCACCGTGCCGCTGTCGGGCGCGGCCAGCAGAGCCTGCAGCGTGTCCACGTAACGCTGGGCAGGAGCGTCACCGATGATGTCGATCGGGTTGGCGTGGCTCCAGTTGGGCGGCAGCACGGTGTTCAGCTGCTGCAGCGTGGTGTCGGACAGCGCGGCCAGCGGCACCCCGGCGTGCGCCGCGGCATCGGCGGCCATCACACCGGCGCCGCCGCCGTTGGTGACCAGGGTCAGCTGTTGCCAGTGGCTGCCGCTGGGCAACTTGCCGCGGAAGTGCGACAGCGTTTCGGCGGCGTCGAAGAGTTCCTGCAAGGTGTCCACACGCAACATGCCAGCGCGGCGCATCGCGGCGTCGTAGACCAGGTCCGAACCCGCCAGCGCGCCGGTGTGCGAAGCCGCAGCCGCCTGGCCCTGCGGCGAACGCCCGGCCTTGACCACCAGCACGGGTTTGTTGCGCGCCGCAGCGCGGGCAGCCGACATGAACTTGCGCGGTGCCTCGATGCTTTCGATGTACAGCAGCACGGCGCGTGTGCGGGCGTCGCTGGCCAGCCAGTCGAGCATGTCGCCGAAGTCGACGTCGCCATGTTCACCCAGCGACACGCAGTGCGAAAAACCGATGCCGCGGCCACCGGCCCAGTCCAGCATCGCGGTGACGAGGGCACCCGACTGCGACACGAAGGCCAGGCTGCCGGCGGCTGCCGTGGTGTGCGCGAAGCTGGCGTTGAGCTTGGCATGCGGCGACAGCAGGCCCAGGCAGTTGGGCCCCAGGATGCGCAAGGTGTGCTGGCGCGCGGCGTCCAGCATGGCCTGTTTCTGTTCACGTGACTGGCCGGCGGTCAGCACCACGGCCGCGCGTGTGCCCTTCGCACCCAACTCGGCAATGACATCGGCCACGGCCGCCGGTGGTGTGCAGACCACGGCCAGTTCGGGGGCCGACGGCAGCAGTCCCACGTCGGCAAACGCCGGCTCGCCACCGACGGTGCGGCGGCTAGGGTTCACCGGCCACAGCGGCCCCGTGAAACCGCCGCTGCGCAGGTTCTGCCACACCGTGGCGCCCACGCTGCCGGTGCGGTCGGTGGCGCCGACGACGGCCACCGAACGGGGGTCGAACAGGGAATCGAGGTGGCGGATGCTCATGGCGCAGAAGTTGACCGAGGACCGCGCAATGATGCGCCCTGCACCGTGTCGGGGATTTGACTTGGCACACAGCTTTGGGCCCGACCCGACACACAGCGGGACGGGATCAGCGGCGATGCTGCGCGCTCAGGCCCGGCGGGCGTTGTCGGCGATGGTGTCGGCGAAGTGGCTCAGCAACTGGTCCGGCAGGTCGTGGCCCATGCCGGGCACGATGTCGCTTCGGGCACCCGCAATGCGTGCCGCCAGGTCGAGGCCCGCCGCCACCGGCACCAGCGGGTCGGCCTGGCCATGGATGACCGCCGTGGGTGCCCGGATGCGGGACAGCATCGCGCTGCGGTCACCATCGGCCGCCACCGCCGCCAGTTGGCGGGCGGTGCCCGCGGGGCGCCAGGCACGGGCCACCGTGGCCTGCAGGCGCCGCTGCAGGCTGTCAGGGTCCGCCGGGTAGGCCGGGCTGCCGATCAGCGTCATCACCTTCTGCAGGTGTTTCACCACAGCCGCCTGGTCGCGTCCGGCAGGCCGCGACAGCAGCGCACGCTGCACACGCCAGCTGGCTTGCGGCAGGTGGCGTGCACCGGTGGTGGTCATCATCAGCGTCAGGCTCTTCACGCGCTGCGGGTGTTCTGCAGCCAGGTGTTGGGCGACCATGCCGCCCATCGATGCACCGCAGACATGGGCACGCTGCAGGCCCAGCGCGTCCAGCACGCCCACCGTGTCAGCGGCCATGTCGCGCAGTGAATACGGCGAACGCACCGGGAAGTGGAAGGTGTGGCGCAGCGCCGCCAGTGCCAGGTTGGGCACACCCAGGTGGTCGAAGCCCTGGCTCAGGCCGACATCGCGGTTGTCGAAGCGGATGACACGAAAGCCACGCGACACCAGCAGCTGCACCAGCGTGTCGGGCCAGGCGACAAGCTGCATGCCCAGGCCCATGATCAGGACCAGCGGGTCGGCCGAAGCGGGGCCCTGGTCGTCGACCTCGATGGCGATGCCGTTGGCGACGATCTGCATCTACAAGGACTCGCTGGCCTGCAGAGGGGACTGGTGCGTGACCCGGTAGAACCACTTGCGCGCACCCTTGACGTCGAACTTCTTCCACGCCTTGGGGTCCTGCGCCAGCCTGTCGGCCACCGCGTACAGCGCCAGCGGGTTCATGCCCATGCCGACGTGGCTGGCATGCACCTCGATGTTTTCCGTGTGCGGCGCAGCTTCGTTGATGCTGCATTGCCAGGCCACGACACCGTCGGTCTTGCTGTAGATGCTGGTGGTGGGGCAAGCGGGCGGCTGCCGCACCTGGTCGACCAGTTCGTGGTCGTGCACCGACTGGCCGCTGACCATCTCGTAGAGGCGCCAGGCGTTGGTGGCGCGTGGGTGGCCCGCGAAGGGGGTGCCCAGCGTGATCACGCAGCGTGTGTGCTCGGGCTGTTCCTTGGCAATCTCGCGGGCGTAGATGCCACCCAGGCTCCAGCCGATGAGGCTGACCTTTTCCTGGTGGCGCTTCGCGGTGTGGCGCACCAGGTCGCGGCACGCATCCAGCACACCGTGGCGCGGGCCGAAGTTGAAGCCCTGTTTCCAGGCATACGGTGTGTAGCCGCGCTCGCGCAGGAAGTTGCGCAAGGGCACCGTGCTCATGTCGGCCGCACCCAGGCCCGGGAACACCACCACCGGATGGCCATCGCCCACCGGCAGGCGCTTCAACCAGGGCGACGCGGCCACCATGGCCGCGTACTCCCAAGGCGCACGCGCCTCCATCATCATCAGCAATGGCCCGGGCGCGGCAATCAGGTCTTGCAGCGCGGCGGGTGCAAAGGGGTCGGCCTGCGGTCGGTGGTGGGCGCTGGCGCGTCGTTTGGGGAAACTCATGCGGCCATTGTCAGCCGGCCTTGCGCGGGCGGGCTGGAGCAGTTGCCCTAGCTTGGGCGGCCTTTTTGACGGGCTTCTTGTCAGGTTTTGAGGGCCTGCGTGTCACCTGCGAGACAGCCGCGTCCACCGCGCTGTTCATGACGTTGCGGGCGGCATGGCCCAGGGCCCCGGCCACTGCGCCGGTGACGGCCCCGCCCACGCGGCGTGTCGTGCGGCTGAGCACGCCTTCAGGCAGCGCATCGTCGCTTTCCGCCTCGCCAGGCCGCGGCAGCGCGCGCAGGTCGTCGAAGGCAATGGTGATGGCGTCGGCCAGTTCGCGCACATCGGGCATGGCCTGCGCGTCGGCCATCAGCCCGAAGTCCAGGCTCTGGTCGTAACTCTGCACGGTGATGTTCAGCGCCAGGCCGTGCACGATGATCGAAGCCGGGTAGTTGGTCACCATGCGCGCGCCGGCCATGTACAGCGGCACCGGCGGCCCCGGCACGTTGCTGATGACGAGGTTGGCCACCTGCGGAATGCGGTCGGCCACCCGCGCCTTGCCGTACAGCGCGGTGGCGGCTTCGATCAGCCAGGGCACGCCCAGTGAAGGAAAGTCGGTGGGCAGGATGCTCTTCAGGCTGCCCATGGTGGACTTCATCGCGGCCGTGGCGGCCTTCACGTGTTCGAGCCGCTTGCGCGGGTCGCTGATGTGCGTGCCCAGGCTGATCAGGCTCATGCTGGCCTGGTTGTCGGCGGTCGTGTCGCCCTTCTCTCGCAGCGAGATCGGCACCGCGGCCACCAGGCTCTTGCGGGGCAAGGTGCGGCGTTTGCTGTAGTAGCGGCGCAGCGCACTGCTGCACACCATCAGCACCATGTCGTTGATGGTGGCGCCGTGGGCGCGGCCCAGTTCACGCACTTCGCGCAGCGGCAGCGTCACGGTGGCAAAGGCGCGGCCGTCGGTGACCGACGCGTTCAGCGGCGTGCGCGGGGCCAGCGTCAGGTTGCTCGGGCCTTTTTTGCCAGTCAGCAGGGAAGACGTGGTCACCGCCGACGAAGCCGCGTCTTTCAGCGTGCCCACGGTGCTGGGCAAGTTGCGCACGATCTCGGCCACTTTCTGTGCCTGGTTGCCCAGCACACCGCGCAGCATCTCGGTCATTTCCAGGCGGAAGGTGCGCGGGCGTTTGCTGGGCACCGTGTCGATGACCCGTGGCTCGGGTGTCACGTCCAGGATGGCATTGGCCAGTGCCACGGCAGCTTGGCCGTCCACCGCCGCGTGGTGCAGTTGCGTGTACATGGCCACCCGTTTGTGGCCGTTGGCCGAAGGCGCCAGGCCTTCGAAGATGTGGAACTTCCACAGCGGCTGCTTGCGGTCCAGCAGGATGGGGTGCAGCTGCGACACGGCGGCTTCGAGTTCGGCGATGCCGGCGCCGCCCTTGTGTTGAGACTGCAGCTTGTGCTCGACGATGTGCAACTTCATGTCGGGCTCGGCGTCCACCCACGCCGGGTTGGCCAGGTTCAGCGGCATCCACCACAGCTTGCGGCGCAGGACCCCGGCCACCGGCAGCCGCGAAGCCATGTGCTTGCGCAAGGCCGTGACGAACTTGCCCTTGTAGTCGCCCGGCAGCTCGAACACGTGCAGGGCGCCCACGTGCATGGGCATCTGAGGTGTTTCCAGGTACAGGAAAGTGGCGTCCAGGCCAGAGAGTTGTTTCATGCGCGCTCCGGGCCGGATCTTGCGCCCGGCCTGTGCCCGCATGCTAGGCCGGCGTTTGTGCACGCCGGCCCCGGAGTCACCCTAGCCGCCCCGGCTAGCTCGAGCGATGGCCTTGTCTGAGTGCCAGTGCTTCGTTGCCGGCCAGCGCCAGCAGCACCAGCGCGCCGCCGGTCAGCACCGCCGTCGATGGCGCTTCGTTGGCACCGAGCCAGGCCCAGGCCACGCCAAACACCACTTCCAGCAGTGCCAGCAAGGAGATCTCCGGCCCGGGCAACACACGGGCCACCGCCACGGCCATCAGGCACGGGATGGCCAGCTGCACCACGCCCAGCAGGGCCAGCAGGCCGATGTCGTTGGCAGATGCGGAAAACGGCATCGACAGCGGCAGCGTCACGATGGCCGAGATCAAGGCGCCCAGCAGCACGGCGGGCAGCATGTCGGCACCCCCCCCCACCTGGCCCTTCAGCTTCTGCAGCAGCGTCCAGTTGATGGCTGCGGCCACCGGCACCGCCAGCGCCACGGCCATGCCCAGCAGGTGGCGCGGGTCGCCGGCGCTGACTTCGTGGCCGTACATCCACGCAATGCCCACACCGGCCAGTGCGATGGCGGCCCAGGTGCGCTGCGCCAGCCGATGGCCCAACCAGGCGCGGGCCAACAGCGCGGTGAACAGCGGCCCGATGGACATCGTGACCAGCACATTGGCCACGCTGGTGAGCGTGAGCGCCACCATGAAGGCGGTGAACATCACGCTCCAGCACAGGCCCGACACCCAGAGCGCACGGCCGCCGGTGCGCAGCGACTGCCACAGCACCTTCGGCCCGCGCAGCCAAGACAGCAGCAGCACCAGGGCCAGCGCATTGAAGGCGCTCCGCCAGAAGGTGAGCTCGAAGCTGCGTGCCGCTTCCAGGTGGCGCGACACGACACCGGCGATGCTCCACATCAGCGCCGCAGCCACCATCACCCACACCGCCTTGCGGTGCGTCATGCCCATGGCCCGGTCAGCCGTTTTCGCGGCCAGCGCGCTTGCGGTCGTGTTCTTTCAGGTGGCGCTTGCGGATGCGGATGCTCTTGGGCGTGATCTCGACCAGTTCGTCGTCGGCGATGAACTCCACCGCGTACTCCAGCGTGGCGTCGATGGGCGGCGTGATCTTGATCGCATCTTCCTTGCCGCTGACCCGGAAGTTGGTCAGCTGCTTGGTGCGGGTGGCGTTCACCACGAGGTCGTTTTCGCGGCTGTGGATGCCCACGATCATGCCTTCGTACACCGGGTCACCGGCCTTCACGAACATGCGGCCGCGGTCGTCCAGCTTGCCCAGCGCGTAGGTGAAGATCTCACCGTCGTCCATGCTGATCAGCACTCCGTTCTTGCGGCCTTCGATTTCGCCCTTGTAGGCCTCGTAGCCGTCGAAGATGTTGCTGATGAGGCCGGTGCCACGTGTCAGGTTCATGAACTCGTTGGAAAAGCCGATCAGGCCACGTGCCGGGATGCGGTATTCGAGCCGCACACGGCCCTGGCCGTCGGTTTCCATGTTCGCCAGTTCGGCCTTGCGTTCGCCCAGCGCCTGCATCACACCGCCCTGGTGCTGGTCCTCGATGTCGACCGTGACCATCTCGATGGGCTCGTGGCGCTCGCCGTTCACCTCGTGGAACACCACACGCGGCTTGCTCACGGCCAGTTCGTAACCTTCGCGGCGCATGTTTTCCAGCAGGATGGTGAGGTGCAGTTCACCCCGGCCGCTGACTTCGAAGATGCCGTCTTCGCTGGATTCCTTGACCCGCAGTGCGACGTTGCTCTGCAGTTCCTTCTGCAGGCGGTCCCAGATCTGGCGGCTGGTGACGTACTTGCCTTCGCGGCCGGCCAGCGGGCTGTTGTTGACGCAGAAGTTCATCGTCAGCGTCGGCTCGTCCACATGCAGCATCGGCAGCGGCATCGGGTTCAGCGGGTCGGTCAGCGTGACGCCGATGCCGATGTTCTCGATGCCGTTGACCAGCACGATGTCGCCCGGGCCGGCTTCGGTGCTCTGAATGCGTTCCAGGCCTTCGAAGGTGAGCACCTGGTTGACACGGCCCTTGAAGGTCTTGCCACCCTCTTCCGGCGTGCCTTCGCACACCAGCACGTCCTGCATCGGCCGCAAGGTGCCCGCAGTGACACGGCCCACGCCGATGCGGCCGACGAAGGTGCTGTAGTCCAGCGAAGAAATCTGCAGCTGCAGCGGCGCGTTGGGGTCGCCCTGGTGCGCCGGCACGTGGCGCAGCACGGTGTCGAACAGCGCGCTCATGTCCTTGGCCCAGGGTTCACCGGCGGTGCCTTCGGTCAGCGAAGCCCAGCCGTTCAGGCCGGACGCGTAGACGACCGGAAAGTCCAGCTGTTCTTCGGTGGCGCCCAGCTTGTCGAACAGGTCGAAGGCGGCGTTGATCACGTAGTCGGGACGCGAGCCGGGTTTGTCGACCTTGTTGACGACGACGATGGGCTTCAGGCCCAGCGCCAGCGCCTTGCGCGTGACGAAGCGCGTCTGCGGCATCGGGCCTTCTTGCGCGTCGATCAGCAGCACCACGCCGTCGACCATGCTCAGCGCCCGTTCCACTTCACCGCCGAAGTCGGCGTGCCCGGGGGTGTCGACGATGTTGATGTGGGTGTCTTTCCACTTCACCGCGCAGTTCTTGGCCAGGATCGTGATGCCACGTTCACGTTCGATGTCGTTGCTGTCCATCACGCGCTCGGCGATCTTCTCGTTTTCGCGGAAGGTGCCGCTCTGACGGAGCAGCATGTCGACGAGCGTGGTCTTGCCGTGGTCGACGTGGGCAATGATGGCGATGTTGCGGATGGCGTGGGTCATGGACTGTCCTGGACTTCAAGAGGGCTCAGCAGGCGGTCAGCGATCAGTTCGCCTGCGGTGATGTGGGCGGTGCCGAGAAAGGCGCGCGGTGCGTCGGGGGGCTCCGGCGGGCGCCGGTAGACACGCACGGCCGGCGCATCGGCCAGCGTGACACGCCGGCGCAGGCCGGTCAGGAAACGACCGGCTTCGTCGTCGGGCAGGTGCACGGCGGGCCAGCCGGCCACCAGCACGTCGGGCGGCAGCAGCAGGGCATCACGTTCGGCTTCGCTGAAGGCTTGCAGGGCTTCCAGGGTCACGGCGTCCTGCACCCGCAGTGCACCACTGCCGGTTCGGCGCAAGGCGCTCAGGTGCGCGCCACAGCCCAGGGTGGCGCCGATGTCTTCGGCCAGCGTGCGGATGTAGGTGCCCTTGCTGCAGTGCACGTCCAGCACCAGTTCGGCAGCTTGCCAGCTGAGGATGTCGATGCGGTGAATCGTGACCTGGCGCGCGGGGCGTTCAACTTCCACGCCCGCTCTGGCGTATTCGTACAGCGCCTTGCCTTCGTGTTTCAGCGCCGAGTGCATGGGCGGCACCTGTTCGATGCGGCCGGTGAAACGGGCGCAGGCGGCTTCAATGGCGGCACGGTCGGCCTGCACCGGGCGTTCTTCGATCACTTCGCCTTCGCGGTCACCCGTGTTCGTGCGCTGGCCCAGGTGCAGCGTGGCGGTGTAGCGCTTGTCGGCGTCCAGGCTGGCCTGGCTGAATTTGGTGGCAGCGCCAAAACACAGCGGCAGCAGGCCGGTGGCCAGCGGGTCCAGCGTGCCGGTGTGGCCCCCCTTTTCCGCGCGCAGCATGCCCTTGGCTTTCTGCAGCGCGTCGTTGCTCGTCCAGCCCAGGGGCTTGTCGAGCAGCAGCACGCCGTGCAGGACACGGCGGGGTTGGCGGGGTGGACGGGCCTGATGCATCAGTCCTCTTTGGCGCGCACCGAGTTGGCTTTGGCGATCAGCGCGCTCAGATCAGCCGCCCGTTCGGTGGTCTTGTCGTAGTGAAAATGCAGCGTCGGCACGGTGTGGATCGACAGCCGCTTGAAGAGGCCGTTGCGCAGGAAACCCGCGGCTTCGTTGAGCGCCTTCGCGCTGTCTTCGGGGTCGTTCAGCAGCACCGAGAAGTAGATCTGCGCATGGGCGTAGTCGGGGGTCACGTCCACGCTGTTGATCGTGATCATGCCGATGCGCGGGTCCGCCAGGTCGCGGATGAGCTCGGCCACATCGCGCTGGATCTGGTCGGCAACCCGGAAGCTGCGGTTGGGGACGGCTTTTTTGTGTCGCATGGTGATGCCTTTCCAGAAGCAAGAAGCCCCGCCGGTGTCCGGCGGGGCTTGTCGCTTGTCAGAAGCGTCGTGCCCGCCTTACAGCGTGCGCGCAACTTCCTTCACCTCGAAGAATTCCAGCTGATCGCCTTCCTTGATGTCGTTGTAGTTCTTCAGCTTGATGCCGCACTCGAAGCCTTCCTTGACCTCGCGCACGTCGTCCTTCAGCCGCTTCACGGATTCAACTTCACCGGTGTAGACCACCACGTTTTCGCGCAACAGGCGGAAGCGCGCGTTGCGAATAACCTGGCCGGCGGTGACCATGCAGCCCGCGACGGTGCCGATCTTGCTGGCCACGAAGACGGTGCGGATCTCGGCCGTGCCGATGATCTCTTCGCGCTGCTCGGGCGCCAGCATGCCGCCCATGGCCGCCTTGATCTCGTCCACCGCGTCATAGATGATGTTGTAGTACTTGAGATCGACGCCATTGCCTTCGGCCAGCTTGCGTGCACCCATGTCGGCGCGCACGTTGAAGCCGATGACCACCGCCTTGGAGGCGATGGCCAGGTTGATGTCGCTTTCGCTGATGCCACCCACTGCGGCGTGCACGATCTGCACGCGCACTTCGGGTGTGCTGAGCTTGAGCAGGCTCTGCGCCAGCGCTTCCTGCGAACCCTGCACGTCGGCCTTGACGATGAGCGACAGCGTCTGCGCCTGGCCCTCGCCCATGTTCTCGAACATGCCTTCGAGCTTGGCGGCCTGGCGCTTGTTCAGCGTCACTTCGCGGTACTTGCCCTGGCGGAACGTGGCAATCTCGCGGGCCCGGCGTTCGTCGCCCAGCACCATGAACTCGTCGCCGGCTTGCGGCACTTCGGTCAGGCCCTGGATCTCGACCGGGATCGACGGGCCCGCCGATTCGCAGGCCTTGCCGTCTTCGTCCAGCATCGCGCGCACACGGCCGTAGCTGCTGCCGGCCAGCACCACGTCGCCCTTTTTCAGCGTGCCGGTCTGCACCAGCACGGTGGCCACCGGGCCGCGGCCCTTGTCGAGCTTGGCTTCGATGACCAGGCCCTTGGCGGCGGCGTCGGCCGGTGCCTTCAGTTCCAGCACTTCGGCCTGCAGCAGCACCTGTTCCAGCAGCGTGTCCATGCCCGTGCCCACCTTGGCCGAAACGCTGACGAAGGGCGACTCGCCACCGAACTCTTCGGGAATGACCCCTTCAGCCACGAGCTCGCTTTTCACACGCTCGAGGTTGCTGTCGGGCTTGTCGATCTTGTTGATGGCCACGACGATGGGCACGCCGGCCGCCTTGGCGTGTGCGATGGCTTCCTTGGTCTGCGGCATCACGCCGTCGTCGGCCGCCACCACCAGGATGACGATGTCGGTGGCCTTGGCACCACGGGCGCGCATGGCCGTGAAGGCCGCGTGGCCCGGGGTGTCCAGGAAGGTGATCATGCCGCGCGGGGTTTCGACGTGGTACGCGCCGATGTGCTGCGTGATGCCACCGGCTTCGCCCGCCGCCACACGGGCGCGGCGGATGTAGTCCAGCAGGCTGGTCTTGCCGTGGTCGACGTGACCCATGACCGTGACCACCGGTGCACGCGGCAGTTCTTCCGAAGCGTGCAGCGCCACTTCTTCTTCGGTGAAGGCTTCCGGGTCGTCCAGCTTGGCGGCCATGGCCTTGTGGCCCATTTCCTCGACCACGATCATCGCGGTCTCCTGGTCCAGCTGCTGGTTGATGGTGACCATCTGGCCCAGCTTCATCAATTGCTTGATGACCTCGGAGGCCTTGACACTCATCTTGTGCGCCAGGTCGGCCACCGAGATGGTTTCCGGCACGTGCACTTCCTGCACCAGCTGTTCGGCCGGTTGCGAGAAGGAACCACCCTCGTCACCGCGTTCGCCACGGCGTGCACCACCACGCGGGGCACGCCAGCCCGGACGCCCGGCACCGCCGTCGTTGCGGGTTTTCAGCGCCGCGCGCTTCTTGGCGGCGTCGTCGGCCCAGCTGGAAGACAGCTTTTCTGACTTGACCTGCTTGTTCACACCCGGCTTGGCAGCCGTGGTGGCACCCGGCGCACCCGGCTTGGCCGTGGGCTTGTGGATGGTGCCCTTGATGGCCTCCTTGGCCACTTCGGCCGGCTTGGGCTCTTCGGGCTTCTTCGCCACCATCACCTTCTTCGGCGCGTTCATCATCGCGCGGATGGCGGCGGCTTCGGCTTCGGCAGCCTTGCGGCGGCGCGCCAGGTCGTCTGACTTGGCGGCGTCTTCAGCAGCCTTGTCGGCGGCCTTCACCACTCGCAGCACGGGCTTGGCGGTTTCTGCGGGCTTGGCGGCTTCGGCCGGCGCGGGCACTTCGGCTGGCACGGGCGCGGCAGCTTCGGCAAGGGCCGGTTCAGCCTTGGCCGACTTCTTACCCGCCTTGCCGCTTTCCTTGGCGACTTCCTTGCTGGTCTCCTTCGCCAGAGCCGCAGCAGCCTCCGCAGCCGCGGCAGCAGCTGCGGCTTCTGCCGCAGCACGGGCGGCGGCCTCGGCAGCAGCCGCTTCGGCAGCTTCACGGGCAGCACGCTCTTGCTGTTCGCGTGCCAGACGGGCCGCGGCCAGCTCTTCTTCCTGCAACCGGATGGATTCGGCTTGCGCACGCGCTTCTTCTTCGCGGCGTTGCAGGTCCAGCTCTTCGGCGCTGGGGCCGCTGGGTTCTTCCACGGCCGGTGCGTCGTCGCGTTTGACGAAGACACGCTTCTTGCGCACTTCCACCTGGATCGAACGGGCGCGCCCACTGGCGTCCGCCTGTTTGATCTCGGTGGTGGTCTTCTTCGTCAGCGTGATCTTCTTGCGCTCTGCGCCGGCATTGGTGCCGTGCGAGGTGCGCAGGAAGTCGAGCAGACGTTCCTTGTCGGACTCGGTCAGCGCGTCTTCGGGCGACTGCTTGGTCACACCAGCCGATTGCAGTTGCTCGAGCAGCGCCGTGGTCGGGCGACCAAGCTGCGTGGCAAACTGGGCGACGGTCATCACGGCCATGGGTTCGGTTTCCTCGGGTGTTTCTGGCGCTGCAAGGCTTGTGCGTGCAGGGGGTTCAGGCGGTGAACCAATGTTCGCGGGCCTTCATGATCAGGGTCTTGGCCTGATCGTCTTCGATCGCGGTCATCTCGGTCAGCTCGTCCACCGCCAGGTCGGCCAGGTCGTCACGGGTGTGGATACCACCCTGGGCCAACTTGGCAATGAGTTCAGGCGTCAAGCCTTCCAGGTCGCGCAGGTCTTGCGACACTTCTTCGACCTGTTCTTCCTTTTCGATTTCCATCGTCAGCAAGGCGTCCTTGGCCCGCGTGCGCAGTTCGTGCACGGTGTCCTCGTCGAAGCTTTCGATTTCCAGCATTTCGGTCAGTGGCACGTAGGCCACTTCTTCCAGGCTGCTGAAACCTTCGGCGATCAGGATGTCGGCCACTTCGGCGTCGACGTCGAGCTTCTCGACGAACAAGGCCCGGACAGATTCGCTTTCGGTGGCCTGCTTGGCCTGCGACTCTTCGGCGGTCATGATGTTGATGCGCCAGCCGGTCAATTCGCTGGCCAGACGCACGTTCTGGCCGCCGCGGCCGATGGCGATGGCGAGGTTCTCTTCGTCCACCACCACGTCCATGGCGTGACGCTCTTCGTCGACCACGATGCTCTGCACATTGGCCGGTGCCAAGGCACCGATCACAAACTGCGCCGGGTCGTCGGACCACAGCACGATGTCCACACGTTCGCCGGCCACTTCATTGGTGACGGCGTTGACACGCGAGCCGCGCACACCCACGCAGGTGCCGATGGGGTCGACACGGCGGTCGTGCGAGACAACGGCAATCTTGGCTCGGCTGCCGGCGTCACGGGCGCAGCTCTTGATCTCGAGCAGGCCCTGTTCGATTTCAGGCACTTCCTGCGCAAAGAGCTCGATCATGAAACCCGGTGCGCTGCGGCTCAGCATGATCTGCGGGCCACGCTGCGTGGGATCGATGCCCTGCAGGAAAGCGCGCACACGGTCGCCGCTGCGCAGGTTTTCCTTGGGGATCATCTCGCTGCGCTTCAGGCGCCCTTCGACACGACCGCTCTCGACGATGATGTCGCCCTTGTCCAGCCGCTTGACGGTGCCAACGAAGATCTTCTCGCCGCGGGCCAGGAAGTCGTTGAGCAGCTGTTCCCGCTCGGCATCGCGAATCTTTTGCAGGATGACCTGCTTGGCCGCTTGCGCACCGATGCGACCGATCGTCACCGACTCCACCGCTTCTTCGATGTAGTCACCTTCTTCGATGTCGGGGATGCGGTCGAGCGCGTCGGACAGCAGCTCTTCGGCATCGGGGTTCTGAAGGCCGGCAGAGTCGGGCACCACCAGCCAGCGGCGGAAGGTTTCGTAGTCGCCGGTGTCGCGGTCGACCGCCACCCGCATGTCCACCTCACCACCGTGCAACTTCTTGCTGGCCGAGGCCAGGGCCGCCTCGACGGCGCCAAAGACGACGTCACGCTCGACCGTCTTCTCTCGCGAGATGGCATCCACCAACATCAGCATTTCGCGGTTCATCGCTTCACAAGCCTCCGTCAACCCCGGTCGTCGGCATCTGCCGCGGCCTGGTCTGTTGCAGGCGCGGCCTTCGCCGCAGCCTGGTTTGCGCCACCGTCCTTGACTTGCCTGGACTGGCGGCCCTTGAAATCCACCACCGGCACGAGCCGCGCTTCACGCACTTCCTGCAGCGTGAAACCCAGCACCTGCTCGGTTTTGCCGTTCTTGAAAACCAGTTGCCAGCCGCCGCCTTCGGCCGCCGACAACACACCTTGCCAGCCCTTGCGCCCTTCAAAAGGCTGCTTGAGCGTGATGCTCACGGCCTGACCGGCAAACCTGGCGTAGTCGGATTCACGCTTCAGCGGGCGGTCCAGCCCCGGCGAGGACACCTCGAGCCGGGCATATTCCAGGCCTTCCACTTCCAGCGCGTACTGCAGTTGCCGCGTCACCGCTTCGCAGTCATCGACGGTGACAAACTCGCCGTCGTCCATGACCGCATCGGGGCCGCGGCCCACTCGGTAGCTGCGCCCGGGCTGGCGGTCGATGGTGATGCGCAAGAGGCCGCGCTGGGCCCGCTCGACGTCCACCAGGTCATAACCCAGACCCGACACGGTGGCTTGGATCGCTTCCTGCCAGCCCAGGCGCACGCCGACGGCCGCGGGCTCTTGCCGCACGCTGTCTGCCACCTGAGTCTTGCGGCCCGTGCCGCTGCCTGAAACTTGCCCCAAACCCGTCTGCCCCTGCCTGGTTCACCGTGCGGTTGCCCGGCCCGCGCCATACCGCCGGGCGCGCCGCCAAGACCGCTTGTCCGGTGACCGGCGCTGCCTGCCTGGGAGCCATTGGCGTCCTCAGCGGCGGCACGGAGCCACAAGAGTCGATCGAGCAAAAAAAATGGGCTGGAAGATTCCGCCCACGCAGCATTACCCGGAAAAAGCGGATTATAGCTGTGCGGGATTGCACGGGCAAGACCGACATGCACTCGGGTCCCGCAAGGGCACTGCCTTGTGGCTGGGCCCGACGGGGCCCGTGCCAGAATCGCGCCCGATTTTGACCCTTTCAAGACCCTCACAGAAAGACGGAGACACCATGGGCTTTCTTGCCGGCAAGCGATTTCTCATCACGGGCGTGCTGTCCAATCGCTCGATCGCGTACGGCATCGCTCGCGCCTGCCATGCACAGGGTGCGGAACTGGCCTTCAGCTATGTCGGTGAGCGCTTCAAGGAGCGGGTCTGTGAATACGCAGGCCACTTCGGATCGAACCTGGTCTACGAATGTGATGTCTCCGACGACAAACACATCGAAACCGTGTTCAAGGACCTGTCGCAGGTTTGGCCGCAGTTCGACGGCTTTGTGCACAGCATCGGCTTTGCCCCACGCGAGGCCATCGCCGGTGACTTTCTGGACGGCCTGACACGCGAGAACTTCCGCATCGCGCACGACATCAGCGCCTACAGCTTCCCGGCGCTGGCCAAGGCCGCCCTGCCCTACCTTCGGCCGCAGGCGGCGCTGCTGACCTTGAGCTACCTGGGTTCGATTCGTGCGGTGCCCAACTACAACACCATGGGCCTGGCCAAGGCTTCGCTGGAAGCCAGCGTGCGCTACCTGGCGGCCAACCTGGGGCCCAAGGGCATCCGCGTCAACGGCATCAGCGCCGGCCCGATCAAGACGCTGGCGGCCAGCGGCATCAAGGACTTCAGCAAACTGCTAGGGGTGGTGGCAGCCACCTCACCGCTGGGCCGCAACATCACCATCGACGACGTCGGCAATGTCGCGGCTTTCATGCTGTCCGATCTGGCCGCTGGCGTGACCGCCGAGATCACCTACGTGGATGGCGGCTTCAGCCACGCCATGATCGCCGGCGCGGCCGAGGCGTAGTCACTCCTCTCGCACGCAGTCGACGTAGTAGCGCCGGGTGCCCGGTTCTGCGTCGTCTTCAACGAGGCCGTGCACGTCGGTGTCGAAGCCCGGGAATGCAGCGTTGAAGGCGCGGGTGAAGCGCAGGTAGTCGACGATCTTCTTGTTGAAGCGTTCACCCGGAATGAGCAGCGGAATGCCAGGTGGGTACGGCGTCAGCAGGCTCGTCGTGATGCGGCCTTCCAGCGCATCGATGTCCACCCGCTCGGTCTTGCGGTGGGCGATGTGCGCAAAGGCATCGCTGGGCTTCATGGCCGGCTGCAGGTCGGACAGGTACATGTCGGTCACCAGGCGAGCGATGTCGCCCTTGGCGTACATGGCGTGGATTTCCTGGCACAGGTCGCGCAGGCCCATGCGTTCATAACGCGGGTAGGCCGCGACGAACTCGGGCAGGATGCGCCACAGCGGCGCATTGCGGTCGTGGTCGTCCTTGAACTGCTGCAGGGCGGTCAGCAGCGTGTTCCAGCGGCCCTTGGTGATGCCGATGGTGAACATGATGAAGAAGGAGTACAGCCCCGTCTTCTCGACCACCACGCCGTGTTCGGCCAGGAACTTGGTGACGATGCTGGCCGGAATGCCTGTCTCGGAAAATTGCCCCGACATGCCCAGGCCCGGCGTGATGATGGTGCACTTGATCGGGTCCAGCAGGTTGAAGCCTTCGGCCAGGTCGCCAAAGCCGTGCCAGGTTTCACCCGCCTTCAGCACCCACTCGCGGCTGTGGCCGATGCCTTCGGAGGCCAGCGCGTCGGGGCCCCAGACGGTGAACCACCAGTCCTTCTCGCCGAATTCCTGCTCCACCTTGCGCATGGCGCGGCGGAAGTCCAGTGACTCGAGGATGCTCTCTTCCACCAACGCGGGCCCGCCAGGCGCTTCCATCATCGCCGCGGCCACGTCGCAGCTGGCGATGATGGCGTACTGCGGACTGGTGCTGGTGTGCATCAGGTAGGCCTCGTTGAAGAGGTGGCGGTCGAGCTTGCGATCCTGCGCGTCCTGCACCAACACCTGGCTGGCCTGGCTGATGCCGGCCAGCAGCTTGTGTGTGCTTTGGGTGGCAAACACCAACTGGTCCTTCGGCCGCTGGCGTTTTTTGCCCATGGCGTGGAAGCTGCCGTAGAAGGTGTGGAAGGCGGCGTGTGGCAGCCAGGCTTCGTCGAAGTGCAGCGTGTCGATGTAGCCGTCGAGCGCGTGTTTGATGGTCTCGGTGTTGTAGAGCACACCGTCGTAGGTGCTCTGCGTCAGGGTCAGGATGCGCGGCGTCACGGTGGCCGCGTCCACGTGGGCCAGCAGCGGGTTGTTGGCAATCTTGCGCCGGATGGTCTCCGGCGAAAACTCGCTCTCGGGAATCGGGCCGATGATGCCGTAGTGGTTGCGCGTGGGCGTCAGGAAGACGGGGATCGCCCCCGTCATGATGATGCTGTGCAGGATGCTCTTGTGGCAGTTGCGATCGACCACCACCACGTCGCCCGGCGCCACCGTGTGGTGCCAGACCATCTTGTTGGACGTCGACGTGCCGTTGGTGACGAAGAAGCAGTGGTCGGCGTTGAAGATGCGCGCCGCATTGCGTTCGCTCTGCGCCACCGGGCCGGTGTGGTCGAGCAACTGGCCGAGTTCCTCGACGCTGTTGCAGACGTCGGCACGCAGCATGTTTTCGCCGAAAAACTGGTGGAACATCTGGCCCACCGGGCTCTTCAGGAAAGCCACACCGCCGCTGTGGCCAGGGCAATGCCAGCTGTAGGACCCGTCTTGTGCGTAGTCCATCAGCGCCTTGAAAAAGGGCGGTGCCAGGCCGTCCAGGTAGCTGCGGGCTTCGCGGATGATGTGACGCGCCACGAATTCGGGCGTGTCCTCGAACATGTGGATGAAGCCGTGCAACTCGCGCAGGATGTCGTTCGGGATGTGCTGGCTGGTGCGTGTTTCGCCGTAGATGTAGATCGGGATGTCGGCGTTCTTGCGCCGGATCTCCTCGATGAACTTGCGCAGGTTCAGCACCGCCGGGTCCAGGTCGGGGCCACCCTGGAACTCTTCGTCGTCGATGCTGAGGATGAAGGCGCTGGCGCGGCTTTGCTGCTGCGCAAACTGGCTCAGGTCGCCGTAGCTGGTGGCGCCCAGGATCTCGAAGCCTTCCTTGACGATGGCATCGGCCAGCGCGCGGATGCCCAGGCCCGAGGTGTTTTCAGAGCGGAAGTCTTCGTCGATGATGACGATGGGAAAGCGGAATCGGAGCATGGTGTGGCCTGGGCTGAGGGCTGGGCTGAAGACGGGGTTGACAGGCAGAAAAACACGGAGTGTAGGGTCGCTCGGCTTGCAGCCGTGCCTTGGCACCGCATCGCTACACTCGGTCTCACATTCACACCTGGGGAGCACGACGATGGACTGGAGCGCACCCACCCTCTGGTGGCTGGCGGCCGGCATTCTGGTGGCGGCCGAACTGGTCACCGGCACTTTCTACCTGTTGATGTTGGCCGTGGGCTGCGCCGTGGCCGCTGTGCTGGCCCACCTGGGCATGAACACGACTCTGCAAGTGGTGTCCGCTGCGGTGGCCAGCGGGGGCGCCACGGCGGCCTGGCACTTCAGGCGGGCCAAGTCGCCAAGATCGGCCCCTGCCGCTTTCAACCGAGACGTGGTGCTGGACATCGGCGAATCGGTGCGCGTGCCGCAGTGGGAAGCCGATGGCACGGCGCGGGTGCAGTACCGCGGTGCCGCCTGGTCAGTGCGTTTTGCTGGCAGCGGAGCGCCACAACCGGGCGAACACGTCATCGTGTCGCTGCAGGGCAATCAACTCAGCGTGGCACCGGCCGCGCGCAATTAGGCACCGAAAGCACCCATGGAAATCGCCATCGTCCTGGCCGTCATCGCCATCATCTTCATCGGCCGCACGATCAAGATCGTGCCGCAGCAAAGCGCGTTGGTTGTCGAGCGTCTGGGCAAGTACGACCGCACGCTCACCCCGGGCCTGAAGTTCGTGATTCCCTTCATCGAGCGCGTGGCCTACAAACATTCATTGAAGGAAGTGCCGCTGGACGTGCCCAGCCAGGTCTGCATCACCCGCGACAACACCCAGCTGCAGGTGGACGGCATCCTGTACTTCCAGGTCACCGACCCGATGCGAGCCAGCTACGGCAGCAGCGACTACCTGATGGCCATCACCCAGCTGGCGCAGACCACGCTGCGCAGCGTGGTGGGCAAGATGGAACTGGACAAGACCTTCGAAGAGCGCGACATGATCAATGCCAGTGTGGTCAGTGCGCTGGACGAAGCGGCCATGACCTGGGGCGTGAAGGTGCTGCGTTACGAGATCAAGGACCTGACGCCACCAGCCGAAATCTTGCGCAGCATGCAGGCGCAGATCACGGCCGAACGTGAGAAGCGCGCGCTCATCGCGGCGTCAGAAGGCCGGCGGCAGGAGCAGATCAACATCGCCACCGGCGAACGCGAGGCCTTCATCGCCAGGTCCGAAGGCGAAAAACAGGCCGAAATCAACAACGCGCAGGGTGAGGCCGAAGCCATCAAGGCCGTGGCCGATGCCACTGCACACGCCATCCGCATCGTGGCCGAGGCCATCCAGGCGCCAGGCGGCGAACAGGCGGTGCAGCTGAAGGTGGCCGAAAAGGCGGTCGAGGCCTACGGCCAGCTGGCCAAGATCAACAACACCATGATCGTGCCTGGCAACATGAGTGAAGTGTCAGCGCTCATCGGCACCGCGATGACCCTGCTCAAGGGCGGCAAGGTCGGGGCGTGAATTCACCGCTGGCGCTGAACGTGTTGGGCACGCCGCTGGTGGCGTGTTCCTACGACCCGCTGACCGGCTGGCACCGCGACGGCTGCTGCCACACCAACGAACAAGACGCGGGCAGCCACGTCATCTGCGCGCGGGTCAGCGTCGAGTTCCTGAACTTCCAGATGGAGCGGGGCAACGACCTGATCACCCCCCGCCCCGAGCTGCGCTTCCGTGGCCTGAAGCCCGGTGACCGCTGGTGCGTCTGCGCCCTGCGCTGGCGCGAGGCCTACGAAAACGGCTGTGCGCCTCCCGTCGTGCTGGAAAGCACACACGCCAGGGCGCTGGAGTTCGTGCTGATGGAATGGCTGCGCCAGCACGCGGTGACCCCTGCAGCGCAAGGCTAGAATGGCGGTTGCCTGAACGAGGCGCGACCGGTGCTCACCGGGTCGCGACCTTCAGGCCTTGGAAGGGTGGATGAGCGGCTTAAGTCGCATGCCTGGAAAGCATGTGGGGGTTAACAGCCCCCCGCGGGTTCGAATCCCGCCCCTTCCGCCAGCAACGCTGAACAGCCATGCAAATCGGCGCGCCGATTCCAGCGCCGGGCAGCCAATACCCAACACCCGCCTGACAGCCCGATTCAGTCAACGGCCGCTGTCACAGCGCTGCCACGCGGCCACCCGAGACTCCGGCACAACCATTTGCAGGAGCAGAGAAATGAAAAGCCTTCCGATCGCCCTTGGCCTGTTGACGGCCATGGCCGCCTGCTGGGCCGACCCGGCGCAAGCCCAGGGCTACAACACCCTGACGGGCGCCGCACCGCTGGTCATTGGGCACCGCGGCGCGTCCGGCTACCGGCCTGAACACACGCTGGAGTCGTACCGCCTGGCAATCGAACTGGGCGCGGACTACATCGAACCCGACCTGGTGATGACGAGCGACGGCCACCTGATTGCCCGCCACGAGCCGATGCTCGGCGGCACGACCAACGTGGCCAGCGTCTTCGGTGCCGACCGCATGAGCACGAAGATGGTCGACGGCGTGTCCACCACCGACTACTTCGCCAGCGACTTCACGCTGGCAGAAATCAAGACCTTGCGGGCGATCCAGCCCAACCCGGGCCGACCACAGGAATTCAACGGTTTGTACGAGATCCCAACGCTGGGCGAAATCATCGCGCTGGCCCAGGCCCAGAGTGCGGCCACCGGCCGGCAGGTGGGCATCTACCCCGAGGTCAAACACTCGACCTTCCACGACCAGATCTTCGGCGAACGCGTGTTCGAGAACCAACTCGTCAGCACGCTGCACGCCAGCTATGGCAACAGCGGCTCGGCGCCGGTCTTCATCCAGTCCTTCGAGGTGGGCAACCTGCAGTACATGAACACCTTGACCGACATCCGCCTGGTGCAGCTGGTGGACGCCAACGACGTCAACCCCGACGGGTCGCTGGACCCGAGCGCACCCTACGGCGCGCCATACGACGTGGTCGCCGCCGGCGGAACGCTGACCTTCGCGCAGATGCTGACCGAGCCGGGCCTGGGTTTCATCAAGACCTATGCCGACGGCATCGGCCCCTGGAAGCCCTACCTCGTCAAGACGGTGGCCGACGGCATCGACCGAGACGGCGACGGAGTCATCACCATCAAGGACCGCCGGGTCGACGGCAGCACCGGGGTCATCGAGGCCGCGCACGCCGCCGGTCTGCTGGTGCATGCCTACACCTTCCGCAACGACGCCAGCGGCTACGGTTTCGCCGACCCACGCGAGGAAATGGCCTACTACATGACCCTCGGCGTGGACGGTGTCTTCACCGACTTCCCCGACACCGGTGTGGCTGCCGTGGCGTCGATTCCGGAACCCGGCACGCTGGCCCTGTGGTTGGCGGGCCTGGGCGTGGTGGGCACGGTGGCGCGGCGGCGCAGCGGGGTCTGACGCCGATCCGAGCGACAGATCAGGGGGAGTGCAGCGCCTCGTACAGGTCGAGATAGTCGCTGGCTGGCTGGGCCCACGACAGCTCCTGCGCCATGGCGCAGGCCACCCTTGCCCGCCAGGCCTTGCCTTCGCGATGCGCGTCGACGGCGCGCAGCACGGCCCGCTGCAGCGCTTGCGGCGTGGCGGCGTCGAACACGAAGCCGGTGTCCTGCGCATCACCGGCATCTTGCACCGTGTCGGCCAGGCCGCCGACCCGGCGCACGATGGGCAGCGTGCCGTAGCGCAGGCCGTACATCTGCGTCAGCCCGCAGGGTTCGAAGCGCGAAGGCACCAGGATGGCGTCGGCGCCAGCCACCAGGCGGTGCGCGCGAGCTTCGTCGTAACCGATGTGCACGTGCACCCTGCCCGGGTGCGCCTGCCGCGCCATTCGGAAGGCTGCCTCCAGCGCGGGCTCGCCGGTGCCCTGCACGGCCAATTGCACGCCCGCCTGCAGCATCTCGGGCAGCGCGGCCAGCAGCAGGTCCAGACCCTTCTGCGCTGTCAGGCGGCTGACGATGGTCAGCAGCAGCGCCTGGCCATCGGGCTGAAGCCCCAGTTCGCGCTGCAGCGCCAGTCGGCAAACCGCCTTGCCCTGCAACCGCTCGCTGTCGTAGCGCTGCGCGATGGCCGGGTCGGTGGCGGGGTTCCAGACCTCGGTGTCGATGCCGTTCAGGATGCCACTGACATGGGCACCGCGGCTGCGGATGACACCGTCCAGCCCGCAGCCGAATTCGTGCGTGGCAATCTCGCTTGCATAGGTCGGGCTGACGGTCGTGATGTGGTGGGCAAACTGCAGGCCGGCTTTCATGAAGCTGAGCTGGCCGTGGAACTCGAGACCCGCGGCCGACAGCAGTTCCGACGGCATGCCCAGCATGGGCCAGTCGTGCATCGAAAACAGGCCCTGGAAGGCCAGGTTGTGCACCGTGAAGACCGAACGGGCGGCCGTGGGCACGTGCTGCGCCATGTAGGCGCAGGCCATTGCGGCATGCCAGTCGTGGGCGTGCACGATGTGGGGCACCCAGGCCGGGTCGGCGTCGTCGGCGGCCAGGTGGGCTGCCACCCAACCCAGCAGCGCAAAACGCTGCAGGTTGTCGGGCCACTCCTGGCCCAGGCTGTCCTGATAAGGGCTGCCCCCGCGCCGGTACAGGTAAGGCGCGTCGACCACATAGACCGGCAACTGGCTGTGCGGCATGCGCGCCAGCAGAAGGCGGACCCGCACTGCACCGAAGCAGGCGCCGATGTCCACCACCACCCGGGCCGCCTGCACGGCTTCCATCACCTGGGGCAGGCCTGGCAGCAGCAGGCGCACGTCGGCGCCCTGCTCGGCCAGCGCCACCGGCAGCGCGGCCACCACGTCGGCCAGGCCACCGGTTTTCACCAGCGGAAAAACCTCGGCTGCCACGTGCAGCACCTTCATGGCGCGGGCGCTGCGGGTTTGCTTCGAAACAGGTAGAGCAGTCAAGGCAGCTTCATTCCAGTTTGCGCAACATGTCGCGTGTGACCAAGGTGATGCCCGACTCGGTGCGGTAGAAGCGCTCGGCGTCCAGCGCCGCGTCTTCGCCGATCACCAGGTGGTCGGGAATGAAGCAGTCGCGGTCGATCACGGCGCGTGTGATGCGGGCATGCCGACCCACCTGGACACCCGGCAGCAGCACGCTCCAGTTGACCTGGGAATACGAGTGCACCCGCACCTGCGAAAACAGCACCGAGCGGAACACGGCGCCCGACACGATGCAGCCACCCGAGACCAGGCTTTCGATGGCCATGCCGCGGCGGTCTTCCTGGTTGTGCACGAACTTGGCCGGTGGCAGCTGGGCCTGGTAGGTCCAGATCGGCCAGTTGGTGTCGTACAGGTTCAGCATCGGGTCGGTGGCGGTCAGGTCGATGTTGGCGTCCCAGTACGCATCGATCGTGCCCACGTCGCGCCAGTAGGCCGGCGACCCCGGCTTGTTGCCGACGCAGCTCAGTTCGAAGGGGTGGGCCACGGCCTCGCCGGCCTTCACCATCTTGGGGATGATGTCCTTGCCGAAGTCGTGGCTGGAGTTGGGGTCGTTCATGTCGCGCTCCAGCTCTCGGTAGAGGTAGCGCGCGTTGAAGATGTAGATGCCCATGCTGGCCAGCGTGCGGCCGGGTTTGCCGGGAATGGTGGGTGGCACCGGCGGCTTTTCGACGAAGTCGATGATGCGGCGGTTTTCGTCGATGGCCATCACGCCAAAGGCCTTGGCCTCTTCGCTGTCCACCTCGATGCAGCCCACGGTGCACTCGCGGCCCAGGGCCACGTGGTCGGCCAGCATCAGCGCGTAGTTCTGCTTGTAGATGTGGTCACCGGCCAGCACCACCACGTAGTCGGCACGATAGGCGGCCAGGATGTCCTGGTTCTGGTAGACGGCATCGGCGGTGCCGCGGTACCAGCTGTCTTCGTCCACCCGCTGCTGGGCCGGCAGCAGGTCGACAAACTCGTTCATCTCGCTTTTCAGGAAGGCCCAGCCGCGCTGCAGGTGTCGCAGCAGGCTGTGGCTTTTGTACTGCGTGATGACACCGATGCGCCGGATGCCGCTGTTCATGCAGTTGGAGAGCGCAAAGTCGACGATGCGGAACTTGCCGCCGAAATACACCGCGGGTTTGGCGCGGCTGTCCGTCAGGTTCTTCAGTCGGCTGCCCCGCCCGCCGGCCAGCACCAAGGCCACGGCACGGCGGGGCAGGTCCAGGCTCTGGGCCACATCGATCGGCTTCATGCACTTCCTTGTTGGCCTTGACGCAGCAAAATTACACCGCCAAGGTGGTCTCCAGGTCGACAAACCTTGCCAGTTCGAACCCCAGCTGTTGAAGGTAAAGCTGGAGCTTTTGATGGCAAGACGTTATCGCGATTGAGTTTACTGATGTGAGGTCTTGAATGCGTGACAGAACAAACTTCGGCTCTGTGAAGTCAAACTACAAACACGTGCCACTGGCTTTCGTTGACGCTGGCAGCGGCGTTCGTTGACACTCCCAAGCATTGGCAATCCTGCCTTGCCCCACCCGGTCTTGCCGCCGGCCACCGCAATGCCCCAGTCCTCCAGCCACTCGGCCGTCCAGGCCCCCGTGACGGCGCAAGCCACCGCCCAGGCAGTTGACCACCACCTGCTGCACACCGTGGGCGCTGCACCCGACAAGGCTTCCCATGCAGAGATCATGCACGCAGTGGCACAGGTGGCCAGAGAGCAGTTGTCCCAACGCTGGGTGGCCGGCGACAGCGCCGACCGGGCGGCCAAGGCCAGGCGCGTCTACTACCTGTCGATGGAATTCCTGATCGGCCGCACGCTGTCGAATGCCCTGGCGGCGCTGGACCTGAAGGGCGAAATGGGCCAGGCCGCCCGCAACCATGCAGCCACGCTGGAAGACCTGGTGGCCACCGAAGCCGACGCGGCATTGGGCAACGGCGGCCTGGGCCGGCTGGCCGCGTGTTTCCTGGACAGCATGGCCACGGTGGAACTGCCGTCCTTCGGTTACGGCATCCGCTACGAATTTGGCATGTTCAAGCAAAGCATCCAGGGCGGTCGCCAGGTCGAGTACCCCGACCCGTGGCTGGAAGAAGGCACGCCCTGGGAGTTTCCGCGCAGCGGTGTGCACTACCCGGTGCGCTTCGGCGGCTGGGTGGAACCGGCGGCCGACCCCAGCTCGACGACAGAAAATCGGCCCACCTGGCGCCACGCCGGCGAAGTCAACGCCAAGGCCTACGACATGGTGGTGCCGGGTCATGGCACTTCGCGTGTCAGCACGCTGCGCTTGTGGAAGGCCGTGGCACCCAGCCAGATCGACCTGCATGCCTTCAACAGCGGCGACTACGCACGGGCTGCCGAGTTCAAGAACGAGTACGAAAACATCAGCTGGGTGCTGTACCCCAACGACAGCACACCGGCCGGCCGCGAACTGCGGCTGCGCCAGGAGTACTTCTTCACCAGCGCCAGCATCCAGGACATCCTGGCCCGCCACCTGGCCGAACACGGGCGGCTGACCAACCTGTCGGACAAGGTGGCCATTCACCTGAACGACACCCACCCGGCCATCGGCGTGGCCGAACTGATGCGCCTGCTGGTGGACGAAAACGGCTTCGGCTGGCTGGCGGCCTGGGCCATCACGAAAAAGGTCTTCAGCTACACCAACCACACACTGATGCCCGAAGCGCTGGAAACCTGGCCGGTGGCGCTGATGCAGCACGTGCTGCCGCGGCACCTGGAAATCATCTTCCGCATCAACGCCGAGTTCCTGGCCGAAGCTGCCGTCCACCGGCCCGGCGACCACGAATTCCTGCGCGGCCTGTCGCTCATCGACGAACGGGGTGAACGCCGCGTGCGCATGGCCCACCTGTCGATCGTGGGCAGCCACAAGATCAACGGCGTGTCGGCCCTGCACTCCGACCTGCTGACGAAGACCATCTTTGCCGACTTCGCCAGTCTGTGGCCCGAACGTTTCACCAACATGACCAACGGCGTGACCCCGCGCCGCTGGCTGGCGCAAGCCAACCCGAGCCTGGCTTCGCTGATCGACAGCAGCATCGGCAGCGGCTGGCGTCTTGACCTGGACCAGCTCAAGCGCCTGTTGCCGCACACCGAGCGCGAAGACTTCCGCCAGGCCTTCATGGCCGTCAAACACGCCAACAAGGTGCGGCTGGCCGAACACATCCGTGCCAGCACCGGTGTCGTGGTGGACCCGGCCAGCCTGTTCGACGTGCAGGTCAAGCGCATCCACGAATACAAGCGCCAGTTGCTGAACGTGCTGCAGGTGGTCGCGCGTTACCAGGCCATGCTGGCTGAGCCTGGCAAACACTGGACACCGCGCACGGTGATCTTTGCCGGCAAGGCGGCCAGCAGCTACACGTCGGCCAAGAACATCATCCGGCTCATTCACGACGTGGGCAGCGTCATCAACAAGGACCCGCGCATCGGCGGCAAGCTCAAGCTGGTGTTCGTGCCCAACTACGGTGTGTCGGTGGCCGAGATCATCATGCCCGCGGCCGACCTGTCCGAGCAGATCAGCACCGCCGGCACCGAAGCATCGGGCACCGGCAACATGAAGCTGGCGCTGAACGGCGCCTTGACCATCGGCACCGACGACGGCGCCAACATCGAGATTCGCCAGCAGGTGGGCGACGACAACATCTTCATCTTCGGCCTGTCGACGCAAGAGGTGGCCAACAGCCGCGCTGCCGGATACCAGCCGCTGCGCCACTACGAAAACAAGCCGCACCTCAAGGCTGTGCTGGACGCCATTGCCGGCGGCCAGTTCAGCGAAGACGAACCCGGCCGCTACCGCGAGCTGGTGGATTTGCTGCTGTGGGGCGGCGACCCCTACATGCTGCTGGCCGACTTCGACAGCTACGTGGCGGCGCAATCGCGCGTGGACAGCTTGTTCGAGGACAAGGCCGCCTGGGCCAGGAAGGCCATCGCCAACGTGGCCGGCATGGGCTTTTTTTCGTCGGACCGCACCATCCGCGAGTACGCACGCGAGGTGTGGAGCCTGGCGGCCAAGGTTTGAGTGCCGCGCCCGGCATGCTCAGCGATGCCGACGCCCTGGCCGTCTGCCAGGGCCGGCACGGTGACCCCTTTGCGGTGCTGGGCCCACACACCGGGCCCGACGGCGGCCTGTGGGTGCGCGCCTTTCTGCCCGGCGCAAAGTCGGCCGTGGTGGTGTCTGGCGCCAAGGCCTGGCCACTGAAGCCACGCGACGACGCCGGCTTGTTCGAAGGCCCGACCTTCATGAACGACAGCACCACGCTCTACCAGCTGCGGGTGCGCTGGGCCGACGGCAGCGAATCGCTGATCGACGACCCCTACCGCTTCGGCACCGTGCTGGGCGACATGGACGTGTGGCTGCTGGCCGAAGGCTCGCACCTGCGTCCCTACGAGATCCTGGGTGCGATGCCACGCGTGATGCAGGGTGTGGCCGGCACCAGCTTTGCCGTCTGGGCACCCAATGCCAGCCGTGTCAGCGTGGTCGGCGACTTCAATTTCTGGGACGGCCGTCGCCACCCGATGCGCCTGCGCCGCGAATGTGGCGTGTGGGAACTGTTCCTGCCCGGTGTGGCCGAAGGGTCCCGCTACAAGTTCGAACTGCACGACAGCGCTGGCAGCCTGCTGCCGCAGAAGGCCGACCCTTTCGCGCGCCAGAGCGAACTGCGCCCGGCCACGGCCAGCATCGTGGCCGCGATGCCACCGGTCGCACCGCCCTCGCCCGCCCGCCAGGCCGCCAACGCGCTGGACGCGCCGATGAGCATCTACGAGGTGCACCTGGCCAGCTGGCGCCGCAAACCCGAAGAAGGCAATCGCTGGCTGAACTGGGACGAACTGGCCGCCGAACTGGTGCCCTACGCCCAGGACATGGGCTTCACGCACCTGGAGCTGATGCCGGTCAGCGAACACCCCTTCGACGGCAGCTGGGGTTACCAGACACTCGGCCTGTACGCACCCACCGCGCGCTTCGGCGACGCGGCCGGCCTGAGGCGTTTTGTCGACGCCGCACACGCGGCCGGCATCGGCGTGCTGCTGGACTGGGTGCCGGCGCATTTCCCGTCCGACGCCCATGGTCTGGCCCTGTTCGACGGCACGCACCTGTACGAATACGCCGACCGCCGCGAAGGTTTCCACACCGACTGGAACACGCTGATCTACAACTTCGGCCGCACCGAGGTGCGCAACTTCCTGGTCGGCAGCGCGCTGTACTGGCTGGAGCGTTACGACATCGACGGCCTGCGTGTCGACGCCGTGGCGTCGATGCTGTACCGCGACTACAGCCGCAAGCCCGGTGAATGGATTCCGAATGTGCACGGCGGGCGCGAGAACCTCGAGGCGATTGCTTTTCTGAAGCGCAGCAACGAAGTCATCGGCGGCGAACGCCCGCAAGCCATCACGCTGGCCGAAGAAAGCACCGCCTTCCCCGCCGTCAGCCGGCCCACCTACGCCGGTGGCCTGGGTTTCCATTTCAAGTGGAACATGGGCTGGATGCACGACACGCTGCAGTACATGGCCCGCGACCCCATCCACCGCAGCCACCACCACGGCGAAATGACCTTCGGCCTGGTCTATGCCTTCACCGAGAACTTCGTGCTGCCGCTCAGCCACGACGAGGTGGTGCACGGCAAGGGCAACCTGCTGGCCAAGATGCCGGGTGACAACTGGCAGCGCTTTGCCAACCTGCGCGCCTACTACGGCTTCATGTGGGGCCACCCCGGCAAGAAGCTGCTGTTCATGGGCTGCGAGTTTGCGCAGGTGGCCGAGTGGAATCACGAAAAAAGCCTGGACTGGCATTTGCTAGAGCACAGCCACCACGGCGGCATGCAAAAGCTCGTGCGCGACCTCAACCACCTGTACAGGGCCAGCCCGGCGCTGCACAGCCAGGACTTCAACGGTGAAGGCTTCGAATGGATCGACCACGGCGACAGCAGGCGCAGCCTGCTCAGCTTCGTGCGCAAGGGCAAGGGCGGGCAACTGATGCTGGTGCTGTGCAACTTTGCCCCGGTGGTGCACGAAGGCTTTCGCCTGGGTGTGCCTGCGGAAGGTGCTTGGCAAGAACGCCTGAACACCGACTCTTTCCACTACGGTGGCAGCAACGTGGGCACACCCCTGGGCGCGGCGCACAGCGTGGCGGTGCCCAGCCACGGCCGCGAACAGTCGGTGGTGCTGAACGTGCCGCCTCTGGCCACGGTGTTTCTGGAGTGGGTGCCCTGAACCTCAGCGCTGCCAAAAGGGCCAACTGAGGTGGACCGACTGAGCACCGGTGCGCACATCCAGGCCGCCCCCGTGATCGAAGCCGGCCGCCCGTGGCCCATGGGCGCAAGCTTCGATGTCGATGCCAGCGGGCCTGGCGTCAACTTCGCCGTCTTCTCGGCCCATGCCACGCAGGTCGACCTGTGCCTGTACGACGACACCGGCACGGCGGAAACTGCGCGCCTGCCTTTGCCGGTGCAAAGTGGCGACGTCTGGCATGGCCGTGTGACAGGCCTTCTGCCCGGCCAGGTCTACGGTCTGCGCGCACATGGCCCATGGCGGCCCGACCGCGGCCACCGCTTCAACCCGCACAAGCTGCTGCTCGACCCCTGGGCGCGCGAGATCGTCAGCCCACCCGGTGGCTTCAACTGGCACGGCCCGCACTTCGGCGCCGACACCGATCACCCGCAGCACATGGACACCCGCGACAACGCGGCCCTGGCCCACAAGGCACGTGTTGTGCACGAGCGCCACGACTGGGCGGACGACCGGCCGCCAGCCACGCCCCTGGTCGACACCGTGATCTACGAAGCCCATGTGCGGGGTTTCACGCGCCGCATGCCCGGTGTGCCCCAGGCACTGCAGGGCACCTACGCCGGGCTGGCGTCGGACGCTGCCATCAGCCACCTGCTGCGCCTGGGCGTCACCGCGGTCAGCCTGCTGCCGGTGCAGCACATCCTGGACGAACTGCACCTGGCCGAGCGTGGGCTGAGCAACTACTGGGGCTACAACACCCTGGGCTGCTTCTGCCCCGACCCACGCTACGCGGCCACGGCCGATGTGCGCACCGAATTCCGCCAGATGGTGCAGCGCCTGCACGCGGCCGGGCTCGAGGTGCTGCTGGACGTCGTCTACAACCACACCCCCGAAGGCGACGAACGGGGCCCCACGCTCAGCTGGCGCGGGCTGGACAACAGCAGCTGGTACCGGCTGCCCGACCATGCCCGCGACCGCTACGAAAACTGGTCGGGCTGTGGCAACACGGTGGACATTCGCCACCCGCGGGTGCTGCAGATGGTGATGGACAGCCTGCGCCACTGGGTGCAGGACTTCCACGTCGACGGCTTTCGCTTCGACCTGGCGCCCGTGCTGGGTCGCGGCAGCAGCGGCTTCGAACGCGACGGCCCCTTTTTCAAGGCCGCGCTGCAGGACCCGGTGCTGCAAGGCGTGAAGCTGATCGCCGAGCCCTGGGACATCGGCCCCGGCGGTTACCAGCTGGGCCAGTTCCCCCGCGGCTGGCTGGAGTGGAACGACCGTTTCCGCGACACCGCCCGGGCCTTCTGGCTGGGCGGCGACTGCACCCGCGGCGAACTGGCGCTGCGCCTGGCAGGCAGCAGCGACCTGTTCCAGGCACGCCGCCGCTTGCCGCTGGAGAGCATCAACTACGTCGTCAGCCACGATGGCTTCACGCTCAACGACCTGGTCAGCTACGACATGCGCCACAACCTGGCGAACGGTGAAAACAACCGCGACGGCCACGGTCACAACCTCAGCTGGAACTGCGGCTGGGAAGGCCCCACCACCGACCCTGCTGTCACCCAGCGCCGCCACCGCCTGAAACGCGCGCTGCTGGCCACGGTGCTGCTGTCGCAAGGCACGCCGATGTTGGCCGCGGGCGACGAGCTGGGTCACAGCCAAGGAGGCAACAACAACCCCTACTGCCAGGACAACCCCATCACCTGGATCGATTGGTCGCAGGCCGAGCAGGACCTGATCGACTACACGGCGCTGGTGCTGCGCCTGCGCAAGGCGCTGCTGCCACTGGCCGCCCGCTGGTACACCGGCCTGCCCGACGCCCATGGCCGCCACGACCTGGCCTGGCTGCGCCGCACCGGCGAACCCATGGCACCCGAGCACTGGAACAACCGCATGTCGCGCATCATGGGTGCGTGGATCGGGGCGCCGGGCCGCAGCCCCGCGCCGCTGTTGCTGCTGCTGAATGGCCGCGACATGGACGCCACCTTCCAACTGCCGCCCGGCCGCTGGTGCTGCGAGCTGGACAGCACCCAGGCCGATGGCCGCAGCACCTGGCAGCGCCAGGGCGAAGCCGAGATCTTGCTGCCCGCGCGCAGCGTGCTGCTCTTGCGTGACAACACGCCCGCCTGAGCAGACCCACCCAGAACCAAGGACCGAGCCATGCGCTTCCCCCGCGCCAGCGGCATCTTGTTGCACCCCACCTCGCTGCCCGGGCCACACGGCAGCGGCGACCTGGGGCCCGAGGCCTACCACTTCGTCGACTGGCTGGTTGGCGCCGGCCAGAAGCTGTGGCAGGTGCTGCCGCTGGCCGGCATCGGGCCGGGCAATTCGCCCTACATGAGCAACTCGGCTTTTGCCGGCAACGTGCTGCTGATCGACCTGGCCGACCTGCACGCCCAGGGCTGGCTCGATGCCGCCGACCTGCAGCCGGCACCGGGCCTGACCGACGCCCAGGTCGACTTCTCGGCTGTCCATCCTTTCCGCATGCAGCGACTGGCAAAAGCCGCCGCCCGTTTTGCCCAGTCAGGCAGCGCTGAACAGCAGGCCGACTTCGCGCGCTTCCTGGCCGACCACCGATCGTGGATCGACGACTACGCGCTTTTCATGGCGCTGTGCGAAAGCTGTGGCTGGAAGGACTGGTGCGACTGGGAAGACGGGTTGGCGCACCGCCATCCAGCGGCCCTGGCTGCCGCGCGCGTCCAACATGCTTCGCGCATCGCGTTCTGGCAGTTCTGCCAGTGGCGGTTTTTCCGCCAGTGGGCAGCCTTGAAGGCCTATGCCAATGGCAAAGGCGTGCAGATCGTCGGCGACACGCCGATCTTCATTGCCTACCTGTCAGCGGAAGTCTGGGCCAACCCGCAGCTCTTCGAACTGGACGAACAGGGCCGCGCCACGGTGGTGGCCGGTGTGCCGCCCGACTACTTCAGCGCCACCGGTCAACGCTGGGGCAACCCGCTCTACCGCTGGAGCGAACACGCGAAGGACGGTTACGCCTGGTGGGTGGAACGGGTGCGGCGCACCTTCGAACTGGTGGACCGCGTGCGCATCGACCACTTTCGCGGTTTTGCCGCCCACTGGGAGGTGCCCGCCAGTGAAGCCACGGCTGTCAAGGGCCAGTGGCTGCCCGGGCCGGGTGCCGCCCTCTTCGAAGCCATTGCGCAGGCGCTGGGGCCGGTGCCCATCATTGCCGAGGACCTGGGGGTGATCACACCCGACGTGCATGCGCTTCGCAAGCAGTTTGCCTTCCCCGGCATGCGCATCCTGCAGTTTGCGTTTGCGGGTGACGCCAGCGACCGCTTCCTGCCGCACAACCACGAGCCCGACACGGTCGTCTACACCGGCACCCACGACAACGACACCACGGTCGGCTGGTGGGCCACGGCCACCGATGCCGAGCGCCACCTTGCGCGTGCTTACCTGGCCACCGACGGCCACGACATGCCCTGGACACTGATCCGCGCCGCGATGGCCAGCGTGGCCGACACGGCGGTGCACCCGATGCAGGACGTGCTGGCCCTGCCCAGCGACTGCCGCATGAACTACCCGGGCCAGGAAAGCGGCTGGTGGCGCTGGCGCTTTCAGTGGGGCCAGGTGCAGCCCTGGCATGGTGGGCGCCTGCTGGAACTGTCGCAGCTGTACGGGCGCGCGGAAGGCATGCCCTAGGGGCACAAGCCCGGCCGCGCGCCGGGCATGGCACCGGCTGAATTGCTGCCGCGCGCCACTTGCCGCTTTGGCACTTGGCCGATGTCAGCGTCGAGCCGGTGGCAGGTCCGTGCAACTGCCGTGGGCCACTTCGGCGGCCATGCCGATGCTTTCGCCCAGCGTCGGGTGCGGGTGGATGGTCTTGCCGATGTCCACCGCGTCGGCGCCCATCTCGATGGCCAGCGCCACCTCGCCGATCATGTCGCCGGCGTGGGTGCCGACAATGCCACCGCCCAGGATCTTGCCGTGGCCATGGGCTTCGGGGCTGTCGTCAAACAGCAACTTCGTGAACCCTTCGTCGCGGCCATTGGCAATGGCACGGCCCGATGCGGTCCACGGGAACAGGCCCTTCCTGACCTTGATGCCCTTGGCCTTCGCCTCGTCTTCGGTCAGGCCCACCCAGGCCACCTCGGGGTCGGTGTAGGCCACGCTCGGGATCACACGCGCGTCGAACTGCGCCTTGCTGTCGCCAGCGGCCACTTCGGCCGCCACGTGCGCCTCGTGCACAGCCTTGTGCGCCAGCATCGGCTGACCCACGATGTCGCCGATGGCAAAGATGTGCGGCACGTTGGTGCGCATCTGCACGTCCACCGGGATGAAACCGCGTTCGCCGACGATGACACCGGCCTTGTCGGCGCCGAGCTTCTTGCCGTTGGGCGTGCGGCCCACAGCCTGCAGCACCAGGTCGTACAGGCCTTCGCTCTTCGTGCCGTCCAGGCCCTCGAACATCACGCGGATGCCGTCCTTCGTGGCTTCAGCACCGGTGGTCTTGGTCTTCAACATCAGCTTGTCGAAACGCGGGGCGTTCAGCTTCTGCCAGACCTTCACCAGGTCGCGGTCGGCGCCCTGCATCAGGCCGTCGAGCATTTCCACCACGTCGAGCTTGGCGCCCAGCGTGCTGTACACGGTGCCCATCTCCAGGCCGATGATGCCGCCGCCGATGACCAGCATCTTCTTGGGCTGCTGGCGCAATTCCAGCGCACCGGTGCTGGTGACGATGCGCGGGTCGTCCTTCGGCAGGAAGGGCAGCTTCACGGCTTCCGAACCCGCCGCGATGATCGCGTTCTTGAACTTGACGGTTTGCACCTTGCCATCGGCACCCGTGACCGTCAGGTGAAACGGGTCGGCAAATGCACCGACGCCGGTCAGCACCGTCACCTTGCGCATCTTGGCCATGGCGGCCAGACCACCGGTGAGCTTGCCCACCACCTTGTTCTTGTGCGCCAGCAGCTTGGGCAGATCGACCACGGGCTTGGCGAAGGTCACGCCCAGGTCGGCGAAATGGTTCACCTCGTCCATCACCGCCGCCACGTGCAGCAGCGCCTTGCTGGGAATGCAGCCCACGTTCAGGCAGACACCGCCCAGCACGGGATACCGTTCGACGAGCACGGTCTTCATGCCCAGGTCGGCGGCGCGGAAAGCGGCGGAATAGCCGCCTGGGCCGGCGCCGAGCACCAGCAGATCGCATTCCAGGTCGGCACCGCCGGCGTAGCTGGCAGCGGCAGGCGCTGACGAGGCCGTGGCGGCAGGCGCGGGCGCTGCTGCGGCTGCCGGCGCCGGTGGGGCGGCAGGCGACTCAGCCGGTGCAGCGCCACTGACTTCCAGCGTCAGCACCAGCGACCCCATCGCGACCTTGTCGCCGACCTTGACCTTGAGCTCCTTCACCACACCACCGGCCGACGACGGAATCTCCATCGACGCCTTGTCGCTTTCGACCGTGATCAGACTCTGTTCGGGCTTGACCGTGTCGCCGGCTTTCACCAGCACCTCGATCACGGCCACTTCCGCGAAGTCGCCGATGTCGGGGACCTTGATTTCGATGATTGCCATGTCAGAGCCCTTTACAGCAGCACGCGGCGGAAGTCCGCCAGCACCGCGCCCAGGTAGGCGTTGAAGCGTGCGGCCGAAGCACCATCGATGACGCGGTGGTCGTAGGACAGCGACAGCGGCAGGATCAGCCTTGGCACAAACGCCTTGCCGTCCCACACCGGTTTCATCGCACCCTTGGACAAGCCCAGGATCGCCACTTCGGGCGCGTTGATGATCGGTGTGAAGTGCGTGCCGCCGATGCCGCCCAGGCTGCTGATGCTCATGCAGCCGCCGCTCATGTCGGCCGGGCCCATCTTGCCGTCGCGCGCCTTCTTGGCCAGCTCACCCATTTCCTGGCTGATCTGCATCACGCCCTTCTTGTCGGCGTCTTTCAGCACCGGCACCACCAGGCCGTTGGGTGTGTCGGCGGCAAAGCCGATGTGGAAGTACTGCTTGTAGACGAGTGTGTCGCCGTCCAGGCTGGCGTTGAAGTCAGGGAACTTCTTCAGGGCCGACACCACGGCCTTGATGACGAAGGCCAGCATCGTGACCTTGATGCCGCTCTTTTCGTTTTCCTTGTTCAGCTGGACGCGGAAAGCTTCGAGCTCGGTGATGTCGGCTTCGTCGTTGTTCGTGACGTGCGGGATCAGCACCCAGTTGCGGTGCAGGTTGGCGCCGCTGATCTTCTTGATGCGCGACAGTTCCTTGCGTTCCACCGCGCCGAACTTGGTGAAGTCCACCTTCGGCCACGGCAGCAGGCCCGGGAAGGCTTCGCCACCACCGGCAGCAGCGGGCGCGGGCGCCTTGGCCTTCTGCGCGTCGGTGCGGGTGTCGCCGGACATCACGCCCTTCACGAAGCCCTGCACGTCCGCTTGTGTGATGCGGCCCTTGGGGCCCGAGCCCTTCACTTCGGCCAGCGGCACACCCAGTTCACGCGCGAAGCGGCGGATCGACGGCGACGCATGCGGCAAGGCGCCCTTGGCGGCGGTCGGATCGTGCGCCGGTACCTCGGCGGGCGCGGCAGAAGCGGCGGGGGCAGGTGCTGCAGCCACCGCAGCCGCTGGCGCCGCCGTTGGCGCAGACGTCGATGCGGCGGGCACCGGCGCGGCTGCGCCTGCAGCGCCGCTGAGCATGACGATCGGCGAGCCCTTCTTGACCTTGTCGCCCACCTTCACCAGCAGCTGCGCCACCGTGCCGGCATGCGAAGAAGGGATCTCCATCGAGGCCTTGTCGCTTTCGACGGTGATCAGGCTCTGCTCTTGTTTGACGCTGTCGCCGGCCTTGACGAAAACCTCGATCACCGCCACTTCGTCGAAGTCGCCGATGTCGGGTACCACCACCTCGACCGGGCCTGAAGCGTTGGCCACACCCGGTGCTGCCGCAGGGGCGGCAGCAGGCGACGCGGCCGGTGTTGCCGATGCAGCAGGCGCCGGCGCAGCAGCGGGTGCAGGCGCAGCACCGGCACCGGCGGTCTCGAGCACCAGCACCAAGGTGCCTTCGGCCACCTTGTCACCCAGCTTGACCTTCAGTTCCTTCACCACACCGGCATGTGAAGCGGGGATCTCCATCGACGCCTTGTCCGATTCGACCGTCAGCAAGCTCTGGTCCACCGCGATCGTGTCGCCGGCCTTGACCATCAGCTCGATGACTTCCACTTCCTTGAAGTCCCCGATGTCGGGAACCTTGACTTCGACCAAGGCCATCGCTTGTCTCCTGATGTTCGTTGTTATGCGTACAGCGGGTTGATCTTGTCGGCATCGATGCCGTACTTCTTGATCGCCTCGGCCACCTTGGCCATCGGCACCGTGCCTTCGTCGGCCAACGCCTTCAGCGAGGCCAGCACGATGTAGTGGCGGTTGACCTCGAAGTGCTCGCGCAGCTTGCTGCGGAAGTCGCTGCGGCCGTAACCGTCGGTGCCCAGCACCTTGAAGGCACGGCTGACACCCTTGTCACGCGGCATGAAGGCGCGGATCTGGTCGGCGTAGTTCTTCATGTAGTCGGTGGACGCGATCACCGGGCCGGCATGGCTGCCCAGCTGCTGCGCCACGAACGGCACACGCGGCGTTTCGGTGGGGTGCAGCAGATTCCAGCGCTCGCAGTCCTGACCGTCGCGCGCCAGTTCGTTGAAGCTGGGGCAGCTCCACACGTTCGCGGCCACGCCCCACTCGGCTTCCAGCAGCTTCTTCGCTTCCATGCTTTCACGCAGGATGGTGCCGCTGCCCAGCAGGTTCACGCGCGGTGTCTTCTTCGCGCCCTCTTCCAGCAGGTACATGCCCTTGATGATCTGCTCTTCGGTGCCAGCCTTCAGCCCCGGCATCGGGTAGTTTTCGTTCAGCAGCGTCAGGTAGTAGTAGACGTTGTCCTGCTTCTCCACCATGCGCTTCAGGCCGTGGTGGATGATCACGCCGACCTCGTGCGCAAACGTCGGGTCGTAGCTGATGCAATTCGGAATTGTGCCGGCCAGGATGTGGCTGTGGCCGTCTTCGTGCTGCAGGCCTTCGCCGTTCAGCGTGGTGCGGCCGCTGGTGCCACCGAGCAGGAAACCGCGTGCCTGCATGTCGCCAGCAGCCCAGGCCAGGTCGCCCACGCGCTGGAAGCCGAACATCGAGTAGTAGATGTAGAACGGCACCATGATGCGGTTGTTGGTGCTGTACGAGGTGGCCGCCGCGATCCAGCTGCTCATGCCGCCGGCTTCGTTGATGCCTTCCTGCAGGATCTGGCCGTTGACCATTTCCTTGTAGTACATGACCTGGTCCTTGTCGACCGGCGTGTACTTCTGCCCTTCGGGGTTGTAGATGCCGATCTGGCGGAACAGGCCTTCCATGCCGAAGGTGCGGGCTTCGTCCACCAGGATGGGCACAACACGCGGGCCGAGTGCTTGATCTCTCAACAGCTGCGTCAGGAAACGCACATAGGCCTGCGTGGTGCTGATCTCGCGGCCTTCGGCGGTGGGTTCCAGCACGGCCTTGAAGGTCTCCAGCGAAGGCACGGTGAAACTTTCGTCGGCCTTCACGCGGCGCTTGGGCAGGTAACCGCCCAGGGCCTGCCGGCGTTCGTGCAGGTACTTCATTTCCGGCGTGTCGTCGGCCGGTTTGTAGAAGGGAATCTTCGGCAGGTCGGCGTCGCTGATGGGGATGTTGAAACGGTCGCGCATGAAGCGCACGTCGTCGTCGGTCAGCTTCTTGGCCTGGTGCGCGGTGTTCTTGCCTTCACCGGCTGTGCCCATGCCCCAGCCCTTGACGGTCTTGATCAGCAGCACCGTCGGCTGGCCCTTGCTGTTGTTGGCCTTGTGGAAGGCGGCGTAGACCTTCTGTGCATCGTGGCCGCCGCGGCGCAGGTTCCAGATGTCCTTGTCCGACATCTTGGCCACCATCTCCAGCGTGCGCGGGTCACGGCCGAAGAAGTTCTTGCGCACGAAGGCGCCGTCGTTGGCCTTGAAGGCCTGGTAGTCGCCGTCCAACGTGTCCATCATCACCTTGCGCAGCGCACCGTCCTTGTCGCGCGCCAAGAGGCTGTCCCATTCCTTGCCCCAGATGAGCTTGATCACGTCCCAGCCCGAGCCGCGGAACTCACCCTCCAGCTCTTGAATGATCTTGCCGTTGCCCCGCACCGGGCCGTCCAGGCGCTGCAGGTTGCAGTTGACGACAAACACCAGGTTGTCCAGCTTCTCGCGCGCCGCCAGGCCGATGGCGCCCAGGCTTTCGGGTTCGTCCATCTCGCCGTCGCCGCAGAACACCCACACCTTGCGGTTGGCGGTGTCGGCAATGCCACGGGCATGCAGGTACTTCAGGAAACGTGCCTGGTAGATGGCCATCAGCGGGCCAAGGCCCATCGACACCGTGGGGAACTGCCAGAACTCGGGCATCAGCTTGGGGTGCGGGTAGCTGCTCAGGCCCTTGCCGTTCACTTCCTGGCGGAAGTTCAGCATCTGCTCTTCGGTCAGCCGCCCTTCCAGGAAGGCGCGTGCATAGATGCCGGGGCTGCAGTGGCCCTGGATGTACAGCAGGTCGCCGCCATGGCCTTCGCTTTCCGCGTGCCAGAAGTGGTTGAAGCCGGCGGCAAACATGTGCGCCAGGCTGGCGAAGCTGCTGATGTGGCCGCCCAGGTCACCGCCGTCGGCCGGGTGCAGGCGGTTGGCCTTGACCACCAGCGCCATCGCGTTCCAGCGCATGTAGGCGCGCAGGCGGCCTTCGAGTTCCAGGTTGCCGGGGCTGTGCTCTTCGTCCTGCGGCTCGATGGTGTTGACGTAGCCGGTGTTGGCCGAAAACGGCATGTCGATGCTGTTCTGGCGCGCGTGTTCGAGCAGTTGCTCCAGCAGGAAGTGGGCGCGGTCCGCGCCTTCGGCGCCGATGACGGCCGACAGTGCGTCGAGCCACTCGCGCGTTTCCTGGCTGTCGGTATCGGCGGGGGTGCTGTTCAGGCCAGGGAAGGACTCCGGCATTGCGGACATGTTTTGTCTCCTGTGCGGTGCAGTTTTTTGATCGGGGCGGAGTGTGTCACATCTCCGTGAAATTTCAAATAGCGGCTTATCGTTTCGTAATATGGAATTGCCTGCGCTGCCGACCCGTGCCCCGGATAATCAACGGCATGTCTGAAGTTCCTCCTACCCAAGTGGCCTCAGCGGCCCCGCTGCCCACCGCCAAGCGGCTGTTCGGGCAGTGGTGGCGCCGCCAATCACCTGCCCGGCAAGACCGCTTTGCCACGCTGGGGCCCCTGCTGTCGGTGCTGCTCTTCCTGGCGGCGATCATTTCCGCCTTCTGGTACCTGCGCAACGAGGAAATCGAGCGTGAGACGGAGTCGGTCAAACGTGATACCGAGATCACGCAGCAGCAAATCGGCCTGCGCCTGATCCAGAACCAGGAGGCGCTGATCCGCATGGCCCGCGAGCTGGTGGCGCGCGAGATCGACAGCCACGAATTTGCCGGCCAGGCGACCGCATTTGCCCGCGAGAGACCCGAAATCACGCACATCAGCTGGGTCGATGCCACGCGCAAAACACGCGCCAGCCACCTGGCCTTTCTGTACCCGGCTGGCGGCGGCGGCGACCCGCCGCAACTCACCTTGCCGAAAGAAGGTGAACTCAGTGAAGCCGAGTCCACCTTCCGCGCCGCGCGCGACACCCGCACCGCGGCCTATTCGCGGGCATTTGCCGACGCCTCGGGCGCCTGGGTCTTTCAGTTGCACATTCCCTTGATCGAGCGCAGCGCCTTTTCCGGCGCACTGATCGTCGAATACTCGGTGGACTCGCTGGTGCGCCACTTCGTGCCGGCCGATGTGTCGCAACGCCACACCATCAGCGTGGTCAACGAAAGGCAGGTGCTGCTGGCCTCCACCGTCACCGGCCTGCCAGGTCAGGCAGCACGGCGCGCGCCCATCGTCAGCGAAAGCCCGCTCACACCGGCCTTCAATGGCCTGCTGCTGCGCGGCCAGGGCTGGCGCACCAGCATCGGCCTGATCAGCAACACGCTGTTCTGGATGGTGGTGGCACTGTCGGTGCTGACGGTGTGGATGCTGCTGGGCACCTGGCGCCACATGCGGCGCCGCGGCCAGATCCAGGGTGCGCTGGTGCAGGAGACCAACTTTCGCCGCGCGATGGAAAACAGCATGCCCACCGGCATGCGCGCGATGGACATGGATGGCCGCATCAGCTACGTCAACGCGGCCTTCTGCCAGATGACCGGTTTCTCGACCACCGAACTGGTGGGCCGCCTGCCACCCTTCCCCTACTGGCCGCCCGACCGCATCGAAGAAAACGGCCGCCTGCTGCAGCAGGAGCTGCAGGGCCGCAGCCCCAGCGGTGGCATCGAGGTGAAGGTCAAGCGCAAGGACGGCACCGTCTTCGACGCGCGCATGTACGTCAGCCCGCTGATCGACCCCAAGGGCCAGCAGACCGGCTGGATGACGAGCATGACCAACATCACCGAAGCCAAGCGCATCCGCGACCAGCTCTCAGCCAGCCACGAACGTTTCACCACCGTGCTGGAAGGGTTGGACGCCAGCGTCTCGGTGCTGTCGGTGCAGCAAGGCGAACTGCTGTTCGTGAACCGCAGCTACCGCCTGTGGTTCGGCGGTGACGCGCGGGGCCACCAGACGATGGCCGGCGGGGTGGTGGGCCCGCTCTTCGATGCCGACCGCGACGAAGAAGTCGACAACCTGTCGGGCCTGCCCACAGCCGAGCTGACCGAAGGCGACGGCGGCGCCAGCCCGCGCGAGGTGTATGTCGACTCGCTGCAGAAATGGTTCGACGTGCGCGCGCGTTACCTGCAGTGGACCGACGGCCGGCTGGCGCAGATGCTGATCGCCACCGACATCACGGCCCGCCTGCGGGCCGAAGAACAGGCCGCCGCGCAGGCCGAAAAGGCCCAGGTCACGAGTCGCCTGGTGACGATGGGTGAAATGGCCAGCTCGGTGGCCCATGAACTGAACCAGCCGCTGACGGCCATCACCAACTACTGCAACGGCATGGTGTCACGTGTGAAGGCCGCCACGATCGAAAAGGACGACCTGATCGCCGCGCTGCAAAAAACCGCGCGCCAGGCCGAACGCGCGGGCCAGATCATCCACCGCATCCGCGCCTTCGTGAAACGCAGCGAACCCCAGCGCCAACCCTCGCAGGCCAAGCAGATCGTCGAAGATGCGGTGGACCTGGCGGGCATCGAATTGCGGCGCCGCAACGTGGCCATCCACAGCTACGTGGCGCAGCGCCTGCCCACGCTGATGGCCGACCCCATCCTGATCGAACAGGTGGTGCTGAACCTGCTGAAAAATGCGGCCGAAGCCATCGACAGCGCACAGCTGCCCACCAGCCGCCGCCACATCGAACTGCGGGTGGTGCCACGCCACACACCCGAAGAAGGCGGTGTCATCGAGTTCAGCGTCACCGACATGGGCCCGGGTATCAAGGACGAGGTCATCGGCCGGCTCTATGAAGCCTTCTTCTCGACCAAGGCCGAAGGCCTGGGCATCGGCCTGAGCCTGTGCCGATCCATCGTGGAGAGCCACCGGGGCCGGATGCGGGCACAGAACCTCTACAATGGGGCTCTTGTTGTCGGGTGTCGCTTTTCCTTCACTTTGCCAGTCGAAACGACACACCGCACCGACGCGGGCACGCCCACACCAGACCCTCTGGTCGAGGCCGACACCACCACCAACCCGACAGGCCTGTCGCAGGCCTGAACCAGCCAACTGCCGCATGAGCCTGATCCCGAAAAAAGGCACTGTCTACGTGGTCGACGACGACGAAGCGGTGCGCGATTCCCTGCAGTGGTTGCTTGAAGGCAAGGACTACCGCGTCAAGTGTTTCGACTCTTCCGAGTCCTTCCTGTCGCGCTTCGACCCACGGGAAGTGGCCTGCCTGATCGCCGACATCCGCATGGACGGCATGAGCGGCCTGGAACTGCAAGACCGCCTGCTCGAACGCAAGAGCCCGCTGCCCATCGTCTTCATCACCGGCCACGGCGACGTGCCGATGGCGGTGACGACGATGAAAAAGGGCGCGATGGACTTCATCGAAAAGCCCTTCAAGGAAGAAGAACTGCTGGGGCTGGTCGAACGCATGCTCGACCAGGCGCGCAGCGCCTTCAGCCACCACCAGGAACAGGCCAGCCGCGACGCGCTGCTGTCGCGCCTGACCACGCGTGAAGCGCAGGTGCTGGAACGCATCGTCGCCGGCCGCCTGAACAAGCAGATCGCCGATGACCTGGGCATCAGCATCAAGACGGTGGAGGCGCACCGCGCCAACATCATGGAAAAGCTCAATGCCAACACGGTGGCCGATTTGCTGAAGATCGCACTCGGCGCCCAGACCAAGGTCTGATCACACCAGCCACACCCCACGAGGCCGCACGAAGCGGCCTTGTTCGTTTCCGGCCACACTTCTGCAGCGCACCAGCCGCCCACACCATGCCCGCACAACTGATCGACGGCAAAGCGCTGTCAGAACACATCCGCGCCGACGTCGGCCTTCGCGCCGCGGCGCTCACGGCCGCCGGTCGTCAGCCCGGCCTGGCGGTGATCCTGGTCGGTGACGACCCGGCCAGCGCCGTCTACGTGCGCAACAAGGTGCGCGCCTGCGCCGACCACGGCTTGCACAGCGTGCTGGAGCAGTACCCGGCCAGCCTGACACAAGACGCCTTGCTGGCGCGTGTGGCCGCGCTCAACGCCGACGCGCAGATCCACGGCATCCTGGTGCAGATGCCCTTGCCGCGCCACATCGACCCGCAGGCGGTCATCGGCGCCATCGCACCGGCCAAGGACGTCGACGGCTTTTCGCTGCACAGCGCCGGCCAGCTGATGGCCGGCCTGTCCGGCCTGCGCCCGGCCACGCCCTACGGCTGCATGAAGCTGATCGAAAGCACCGGCGTGCCTATCAAAGGCAAACACGCGGTGGTCATTGGCCGCAGCAACACGGTGGGCAAGCCGATGGCGCTGCTGCTGCTGCAGGCCCACGCCACGGTCACGGTGTGCCACAGCGGCACGCCCGACATCGGCCTGCACACACGCCAGGCCGACATCGTGGTGGCCGCGGTGGGCCGTCGCCACACCGTCACGGCCGACATGGTCAAGCCCGGTGCCATCGTCATCGACGTGGGCATCAACCGCAACGAAGATGGCAAGCTGTGTGGTGACGTCGATTTCGCTGCCGTGTCGGAAGCGCTGGGCGACGGCGGCTGGATCAGCCCCGTGCCGGGTGGGGTCGGCCCGATGACCATCACGATGCTGCTCGTCAACACCCTGCAAGCCGCCGAGGAGGCCCGATGAACCCGCTGCTGCAAGCCGGCGAACTCCCGGCCTTCGAGGCCATCCGCCCCGAGCACGTGACACCGGCGCTCGACGTGCTGCTGGCCGACGCCGAGGCTGCGCTCGAACGAGCGGTGGGCCCGGGTGTCGTGCCTGACTACGACACACTCTCGCTGGTGCTGGATGTGCCTGTCGAGCGCCTGATGGCGGCATGGGGCGCGGTCTGCCACTTGCAGTCCACCGCCGACACGCCCGAACTGCGGGCTGCGCATGCACAGAACCTGCCGCGCATCATCGACTTCAGCACCCGCATGGGTGCTGACGAACGGCTGTATGCCAAGTACAAGGCCGTGCACGCAGCGCAAGGCGACACACTGACACCGGCACGCCGCAAGGCACTGGACGACGCGCTGCGCGACTTCGTGCTCGGCGGTGCCGAACTGCAAGGCGATGCACGCAGCCGCTATGCGGCCATTCAGGACCGCACGGGCTCGCTGTCGCAAAAGTATGGCGAACACGTGCTGGACGCCACCGACAGCTTCTCCTGCATCGTCACCGAGGCGCAGATGGACGGCGTGCCGGCCGACGCCTGCGAAGCGGCACGGGCAGCCGCGCTGGCCGACGGGCAGGAGGGTTACAAGCTCACGCTGCAGTTCCCGAGCTACCAGCCGGTGCTGACCTACGCCACCGACCGGTCCTTGCGCGAACGTTTGTACCGGGCCTACAACACGCGGGCCAGCGAGTTCGGCCCATCGGAACTGGACAACACGGCCATCATCCGCGACCTGCTGGAGCTGCGCTTGGAAGAAGCCCGGCTGCTGGGCTACGACAGTTACGCCCACCTGTCGCTGGTGTCCAAGATGGCACGTTCACCCGACGAAGTGCTGAGCTTCGTGCGCGACCTGGTGGCCCGTGCGCGGCCCTTTGCGCAGAAAGAACTGGCCGAGTTGCAGGCCTTCGCCAAGGCCGAACTCGGTGTGCCCGATCTGCAGGCCTGGGACCGCGCCTTTGCCTCGGAAAAACTCAAGCAGGCGCGATATGCCTTCAGTGGCGAAGAGGTGCGGCAGTACTTCACCGAACCCAAGGTGCTCGAAGGGCTGTTCCGCCTGGTCGAGACCTTGTTCGGCGTGACCATCCGGCCTGAAGACACGCCGGTCTGGCACGACAGCGTGCGCTTCTTCCGCGTCTGGCGCGGCGATCAGGCCGTGGCCGCGTTTTATCTTGACCTGCACGCTCGCCCCGGCAAGCAGTCGGGTGCCTGGATGGGTGACTGCCGCAGCCGCTGGCGCCGCCCCGAAGGTGCGCTGCAGCAGCCGGTGGCTTACCTGGTCTGCAACTTCGCGCCGCCAGTGGGCACCAGGCCCTCGCTGCTGACACACGACGACGTCGTCACGCTGTTCCACGAATTCGGCCACGGCCTGCACCACATGCTGACGCAGGTGGAAGATCTGGCGGTGTCGGGCATCGCTGGCGTCGAACACGACGCGGTCGAACTGCCCAGCCAGTTCATGGAGAACTTCTGCTGGGAATGGGACGTGCTGCAGCGCCTGACGGCCCACGTGGACACCGGTGAGCCGCTGCCCCGCGCGCTGTTCGACCGCATGCTGGCGGCGCGGCACTTTCAGAGCGGCCTGGCCCTGCTGCGCCAGTGTGAATACGCGCTGTTCGACATGCGTGTGCACACCGAAACGCTGGCCAGCGCCCGGGTGCAGGCGGTGGTGGACGAGGTGTGCAACGAGGTGCAGCCGGTGCCGGCTCCTCCGTTCTCACGTTATGCCACCAGTTTCACGCACCTGTTCGACGGTGGTTACGCTGCCGGCTACTACGGCTATGCCTGGGCGCAGGTGCTGTCGGCCGACGCCTATGGTGCCTTCGAAGAGGCCGGTGTGTTCGACCCGGCCACGGGCTTGCGATTCCGCCAGCAGATCCTGGAAGTGGGCGGCAGCCGGCCGGCCATCGACAGCTTCCGCGCCTTCCGCGGCCGTGAACCGCAGATCGATGCGCTGTTGCGGCACCAGGGCTTGGCTTGAGCCTGCGGGCGCCGTGGGTTAGATTGTCAAGGGTCAGGCCCCGTCTCCCCCTTCACTTGCAGCAAAGGCCACGCACCATGAGCCACCCGATTGCGCGCCAGACCGCCCTGCTGGGTGCAGGCCTCCTGCTGGCGCTGAGTGGCGCGCCTGCGCTGGCCCAGTACAAGGTGGTGCTGCCCGATGGCAGCGTGACCTACACCGACCGCCCGCCGGTGGCCAGCAATGTGCGCGTCACGCCCATGGGCCGGCCGGGCAGCCGCGCACCGGCTGCCGCCGAGATTGGCCTGCCGCTGGACGTGCGCAGTGCCGTGCAGCGTCACCCGGTGACGCTGTACACCGGTGTCGAGTGTTCACCCTGCGACACCGGCCGGCGCCTTCTGCAGCAGCGGGGTGTGCCTTACACCGAACGCCTGGTGCTCAGCGAAGACGACGCAGCCGCACTCGAGCGGCTGGTGGGCGGCCGCACCGTGCCGTCCATCAGCATCGGCGCGCAGCCCTTGCGCGGTCTTTCCGAAGCCGACTGGACGGCCTACCTGGACGCGGCAGGTTACCCACGCGAAAACAAGCTGCCGCGTGGCTGGCAGCAGGGCGAGCCGATGCCGCTGGTGATGCGGTCCACACCCGTCACGGCAGCGCCGCGGCCTGCCACACCCCCCCCGGCTCCAGCCGCCGCGCCGGCCGAACCGCCGCCAGAACAAGGCACGATCCGGTTCTGATCCGGTCACTGGCTCGACATCAGCCCGGCTCCTCGCCACCCAGTCGCCGCACGAGCGCAGCACCGCCGGCCACCGCCGCGCCCACGGCCCAGAACAGCACCGCCGCACCCACCAGCGTGCCGGTGGCGCCAAACACCAGCGGCATGGCCGTGCTCGACGCGTTGATGGCCATCGAGCGCAGAGCCAACGCCTCGCCATGGCGCTGGTCAGGCGTCAGCCGGTGCAGCATGGACATCACCATCGGCTGCACGCTGCCCAGTGCCACCCCCAGCATTGCAGCACAAGCGGCCATCAGCCACGGGTTCGGCGCCAGCGGGTACATCACGAACACCCCGCCCGTGGCCACCATGGCCCAGCGCAGCACCTGGCGTTCGTCCAGACGGTGCGCGAGCGCCGGGATGAGCATCCGCACCAGCGTCACCGCCAGCGTGAAGGTGCCCAGGATCAGCCCGATGGTGCCGGCGCTGAAGCCCCGTTCGTGGCCCAGCACGGGCACGGCGAAGATGTGCACGTCCCAGCACATCGACAGCAGCCAGTTGATGATGAGCAGGCGGCGGAAGCCCGGCGCCTGCAGCAGGTCCCAGGCGCGACGGCCCGCGTCCTTGGCTTCGGGCTGCCGGCCCGGCTGCGGTGGCACCTGGCGCGCCGACACCAGCGTGGCCAGTGGCAGCACCAGCAGCAGCACGTAGGCAGCGCGAAAACCCAGAGCGTCGATCATGAAACCGGCTGCCACCGGCCCGATCACGTTGCTGAACGACGGTGCCACACCCAGCCAACTGAAGATGCGCACACGCTCGGTGCTGTCGCGCGCCGCCAGGCCGGCAGTGCGCTGGATGGTCAACATGCCGGTGTTGGTGCCGGCACCGGTGGCCAGTGCCGCGCCGCACAGCAGCACGAACTGCAGTTGACCTTGAAACCAGGTGGACGCCACGGCCAGCGCGGCGCCGGCCACCGTCATGGCCACCGACAGCACCACCGGTCGGTGGTAGCCCAGGCGGTCGGCCAGACGCCCGGCGTGCAGCGCCGTCATCACCGGCGCGGCCGCAAACAGCGCCAGCAGCAGGCCGACGGACCAGGCGCTGTAACCCTGGCCCAGCGCCTGCAGCGGCGCGGCCATGCGCAGGCCGGCCATCGTCGAATGCATGCCCAGCTGACCCACGATCAGGGCCACCAGCACCCTGCCCGACCCCGCCCCGGCGCCGTGTGCAGCACCGCGACCGTCACTCATCCCGCGAGTCCTCGTCGGCTGCGGCGTTCAGGCCCGGCAGCAGTTCGGCGGTGCGCGTGTCGGGCAGCGACTCCACGCCCCGCAGCTTGCGCTCCATCGCCCGGGTGCGCACGCTGGCGGCGTCGATGGTGTCGCTGGCTTCGGCAAGTTTTTTCTTGGTCTTGGCCAGCACGTCGCCGAACCTGGCGAATTCGGTTTTCACCGCGCCCAGCACCTCCCACACCTCGGCCGAGCGCTTTTCCAGCGCCAGCGTGCGAAAGCCCATCTGCAGGCTGGTCAGTGTGGCCAGCAGGGTGGTGGGGCCTGTCAGCATGACCTTGAAATCGCGCTGCAGCGCTTCCAGCAAACCGGGTCGGCGCAGCGCTTCGGCGTACAGGCCTTCGGTGGGCACGAACAGGATGCCGAAGTCGGTGGTGTGTGGCGGCGACACGTACTTGTCGCGGATGCTGCGTGCTTCCAGCCGCAGCCGGGTTTCGATGGCCTTGGCCGCGGCTTCGACGGCGACCGGGTCGGCACGTTCCTGCGCATCGAGCAGGCGTTCGTGGTCTTCGCGCGGGAACTTGGCGTCGATGGGCAGCCACAGCGGTGCACCGTCGCTGCGCTGGCCTGGCAGGCGGATCGCAAACTCCACGCGTTCATTGCTGTCCGGCACGGTGGCCACGTTGGTGGCGTACTGCTCGGGTGTGAACACCTGTTCCAGCAGGCCGGCCAGTTGCGTTTCGCCGAAGATGCCGCGTGTCTTCACGTTGCTCAGCACGCGGTTCAGCGAGCCCACGTCGCGTGCCAAGGTCTGCATCTCGCCCAGGCCCTTGTGGACCTGTTCCAGGCGGTCGGCCACCTGCTTGAAGCTTTCGCCCAGGCGCTGTTCCAGCGTGGCGTGCAGCTTTTCATCCACCGTGGCGCGCATCTGCTCCAGCTTCTTTTCGTTGCCTTCCTGCAGCGACACCAGGCGCGTTTCAACGGCATGGCGCACGTCGTTCAGGCGCCGTTCGTTGGCGTCGGACAGCAGCCGCAGCTGTTCAGCCAGCGTGTCGCTGAAGCGGCGCAGGGCAGCGTCGGTCTGCTGCTGGGTGACAGCCAACTGAGCGCGGAAGCTGTCGATCTGCTCGTTCTGCGTGCGTGCCACGTCGCCACTTTGTGCCAGCAGCATCCGCTGGAAAGTGGCCAGGTCGGTGCGGGTGCCCTGCCCCTGGCGCCCCAGCTCGTCGCGCAGTTCCCGTTCCAGGCGTTCGATGTGCGATTGCGCGCCGGTTCCGTCGGGACGCAACACCAGCCACAGCACCAGCAGCAGGTTCAGCAACAGCAGCGCAATCAGCGCAACGGGTATCCAGTCATCGGGCACGGGCTGGATTGTGACAGCCGCGTGGCGCCTCAGCCCCCGGGTGAAGCCGGCCTCATGCGGCCCAGCACCTCGGGGTTGATGGGTGTGGGCACAGTGGCACCCGTCAGCGCCGCAATCAGGTTGTCGGCCGCCAGTTCGGCCATTGCACGCCGCGTGGCCACGGTGGCGCTGGCGATGTGCGGCGTGAGCACGACGTTGGGCACGGTCAGCAGGTCGGGGTGCACCGACGGTTCGCCCTCGAACACGTCCAGCGCGGCCGCGGCGATGCGGCCTTCACGCAGCGCCAAGGCCAGCGCAGCGTCGTCGACAATGCCACCGCGGGCCACGTTGGTCAGCGTCGCCGTGGGCTTCATCCGGGCCAGTTCGGCAGCGCCGATGCTGTGGTGGCTGCTGGCCGAATACGGCAGCACCAGCACCAGGTGGTCGGCCTCTTGCAGCAACGTGGTCTTGTCGACGTAACGCGCGCCGATGGGTGCCTCCTGTTCAGGGCTCAGGCGGCTCCGGTTGTGATAGATCACCTGCATGCCAAAACCCAGCGCACCCCGCCGCGCAATGCCCTGCCCGATGCGACCCATGCCCAGGATGCCCAGCGTGGCGCCGTGCACATCGCTGCCGGTGAACATGTCGTAGGCCCACTTCGTCCATTCGCCTCGGCGCAGGAAGTGTTCGCCTTCGGCCATGCGGCGCGCGGAGGCCATCATCAGCGCAAAGCCGAAGTCGGCCGTGGTTTCGGTCAGCACGTCGGGGGTGTTGGTGGCCAGCACACCGGCCGCAGTGCAGGCCGGGATGTCGAAGTTGTTGTAGCCCACGGCCATGTTGGCCACCACGCGCAGTTGCGGGCAGGCAGCCAGCACTTCGGCGTCGATGCGTTCGCTGCCGGTGGTGAATGCGCCCACCTTGCCTTGCAGGCGCTGGATCAGCTGCGCTTTGCTGAAGATGGTGTCGTCGTCGTTGGCTTCGACGTCGAAGTGCTTGCGCAGTCGCTCAAGCGTTTGTGGAAAGACGGCACGGGCAACCAGGATGGCAGTCATGTGGGAGCAGGTTCCAGTGAACGCAGGGCAGTTGGGTCACCCCGGCCTGGCGCGCAACCGTTTGCGGCGTTTCAGCCGCACGCGCAGGTGCCAGAACAAGTTGATCAGCAGATAGGTGCCCAGGCCTGCGCCAACGGCAAAAATGGCCAGGCCCAGCAGCAGCGCGCGCCCCACCTGACTGATGTTGTGCCAGGCGGTCGCCCACCAGCTGCGGCCTTCGGTTGCCTCGACCACAGGCGCCTCATGGCCGCCCAGTGGTGGCACTGGACCGGGCCCGCGAGCTTCTTCGCCCAGCAATGCACTGCCCAGCTTCCAGGCAGCGAAGTAGACGGGCGGGAACGTGACCGGATTGGTGACCAGGGTGCTGGCCATTGCCGCTGGCAGGTTGGCACGCATGGCCACCGCCACGGCGGCCGAAACGGGTATCTGCGCGATCGGAATCAAGAGGCCGAAGAAGATGCCGATCGCCACACCCAGCGCGACACCCCGGCGGCTGACGTGCCAAAGCCGCGGATGGAAGAGTGCCGGCCCGATCCAGCGCAGCCAGCGGTTTTCAGCCAGCTGCTCACGGCTGGGCACCAGCCGCTTCAGGCGGTCGAGCAGGGTTGCAGCGGCAGCCAAGGGTTTGTCAGTCGAGCGCCTTGGGCGGCGGCGGGTCACCGGCCTTCGAGGGCACACGCAGGTGCAATGCAGCCTTGGCCAGCAAATTGGCCGACACCGGCGCAGTGACAAAGAGAAAAAGCGTGATCAGCAGTTCGTGCACCCCCAGGCCGCCATGGGCCCAGGTGACCGCCATGCTGGCCACCAGCACGCCGCCCACTCCCAGCGTCGTGGCTTTGGTGGGCGCATGCAGGCGCATGTAGAAGTCCGGAAAGCGCAACAGCCCGATGGCGCCCACCAGCGCAAACACGCCGCTGACCACCAGGGCCAGGGCAATCAGCAGTTGCCACGCCAGGTTCAGATCGTCGAGCGAGAGTTCGGGGTTCATGCAGCGGCCTTCACTCGATCACGTCGCCACGGCTCAGGTAACGCGCCAGCGCCACCGTTGAGGCGAATCCCAGCAGCGCGATCAGCAGCGCGGCCTCGAAAAACAGCGCCGTGCCCAGGCGCAGACCCAGCAAGACCACCAGCGCCACGAAATTGATGTACATGGTGTCCAGCGCCAGCACGCGGTCGGTGACCTCAGGCCCTCGCACCAGTCGCCAGACACACAGCAGCAAGGCCAGGCCCACCGCCAGCGTCGCAAAGTCGAGCGCGTAGCCGATGATCATGTGTCCACCCCTTCGAAGATCTGCCGCAACGGCCGTTCGTAGCGGTCCTTCATCTGCTGTGCCATGGCCTGGGCATCGCCGCAGTCCAGCGCATGCACCAGGATCCGCCCCTCGTCTTCATCCAGCACACACGACACCGTGCCGGGTGTGGTGGTGATGATGGTGGCCAGCAACCACATCACCTGCGGGTGGCGGGTGTCCAGCGGCACCGACACCCACCCGGGCCGGGGATTCGACCGCGGGTCCAGCACCAGGCGCGCCACCGTGAGATTCGAAACCACGATGTCCCACAGCACGGTGCCCGTGAAGCGCAGCACCCGGCGCCAGGACTTGGGCCGCCCCACCCCGTGCAGAAAGCCCCCCACCAGCCGAGGCACCACCAGGCCCAGCACGGCCGCGGTGATGAGCTGCGGCACTTCCACGCTTTGCTGCAGCAGCAGCCACACCAGGGCCAGCAGCAAGGACAAGCCGGGGTGGCGCAACCACTTGCGGCCCAACGCCTGACTGTCTCGCGCGGTCTCAGCTTCACCGGCCTTCATCGGGGGGCCTCCTGGGCGGCGGGCGCAAAACGGTAGGGCCGGGTGGTGTCGGTCTGGCTGCCTTGCGGGCCCAGCACGGCGCGGGCGTAACCCTCTCGGTCGACCAGTTGGCGCGCGGCGGCGGCCGTGTAGTCGCTGATGGGCGCAGCAAACACGCTCATGGCCACCGTGGTGGCCAACAAGGCCAGGGTGGCGGTGATCAGCTTGGGGCTGTCGCCGGGATCGGTGCCCGGCTCTTCGTCGCGCACGTGCCAGAACAGGATGCTGCCGGCACGAGCCAGGCCGACGAGGCTCAGGAAGCCCACGCCCAGCACCACCACCCACACCGCCACCTGCCAGGCGTGGGTTGACGAGGCTTCCAGCAGCATCAGCTTGCCGACAAAACCCGGCAGCGGCGGCAGACCCGCCGCTGAAGCGCCCGCCAGCAACATCATCAGACCCAGCAGCACCGGCTGTGAAACGGGCGAAGCCGGCTCCAGCCGCGCGGCAGCGTCACCCCGCTGCGCAGCCACCAATTCGGCCAGCAGGAACATGCTCGCCACCACCAGCGTGCTGTTGGCCATGTAGTACAGCGCCGCACCCCAGGCCAGGTCGGAGAACAGGCCCACCGCCACCAGCACCGTGCCCACCGAAGCCACCGTGAGCCAGGCCACCAGGCGCTCCAGCGTGCGCGCGGCCAGCGCACCCAGCACGCCAATCACGCTGGTGGCCAGCGCCAGGGGCAGCAGCAGCGGCGCCACCAGCAGCGCCGATGGACCGGCATCGGCGCCGAACACCACGCCGTGCACACGGATGATCGCGTAGACCCCCACCTTGGTCATGATGGCAAACAGCGCAGCCACCGGTGCCGACGAAGCCGCGTAGGTGGCCGGCAACCACATCGACAGCGGCACCAAGGCGGCCTTGAACCCGAACACCACCAGCAGCAGCAGCGCACCGGCCTGCAGCAGCGCTGCGTCGGACCCGGTCACGGTGGGGACACGCACGGCCAGGTCGGCAAAATTCAGTGTGCCGGTCTTGGCGTACAGCAGCGCCACGCCGATCAGGAACAGCGCCGAAGCCGCCAGGTTCAGCACCACGTAGTGCAGGCCGACACGCATGCGGACCTTGCCCTGACCGTGCACCATCAGCACATACGAAGCGATCAGCAGCACTTCGAAAAACACGAACAGGTTGAACAGGTCGCCGGTCAGGAAGGCGCCGTTCAGGCCCATCAACTGGAACTGGAAGATGGCGTGGAAGTGGCGGCCGTGCGAGTCCCAGCCGCCCGTGGCGTACCACAGCACAGGCACCGCCACCAGCGACGTCAGCAGCACCATCATCGCGCCCAGGCGGTCCACCACCAGCACGATGCCGTAGGGCGCCGGCCAGTCGCCGACGCGGTAGACCCACAACTCACCACCTGCCGCGTTTTGCACCAGCAGCACGGCGATGACCAAGCCCAGCAGCACCGAAGCCAGCACGATGCGGCGCGCCCAGAGCAGGCGGTTGTGGCCATGGCCAGGGTGGGCGTCGCCGCCGTGGTCGCCCAGCAGCAGCAGCACCACGGCCGTGAAGGACGGCAGCAGCACGGCCAGCACCGGCAGGTGGGGCACAACCACGTCCAGCAGGGTCTGCATCACCGGCCCGGCCCCCGCTCTATCTCGTCACGTGTTTCGCATTCTTCGCGCGACTCCATGCCGTCGACCTGGTCGGAGCCGTTTTCGTGGCGGCTTCGCAGCGCCAGTTCGATGACGAAGCCCGTGGTGGCGAAGCCGATCACGATGGCCGTCAGCACCAGGGCCTGCGGCAGCGGGTCCGCAAAGGGCCCCTCGCCCAGCAGGATGGGCGGCGCGCCGCTCCACAGCCGCCCCATCGCGAAGATGAACACATTGACGGCATAGCCCAGCAGCGACAGGCCCAGCACCACCGTGAAGCTGCGCCCACGCAACAGCAGGTAGATGCCACACGCCGTCACAAAGCCGATGCCGGTGGCGACCAGGAACTCCATCGAGATCATTGCCGCCCTCCGGCCGGTTGCAGGCCCTTGCTGGCTGCGCCCAGCGCCGACAGCATCAACATCGTCGAGCCCACCACCGTGATGTACACGCCCAGGTCGAACAGCGCCGCCGTGGCCAACGGCAGTTCACCCAGCACCGGCACCACCGGGTGGCCGTGGGCGCTGGTCAGGAAGGGTTTGCCGAAGAAAAACGCACCGATGCCGGTGAGCCACGCAATGCCCAGGCCGGCGCCGATCCAGCGCACGAAGCGCCGGCCGCCCGCACCATGCAGCACCACTTCTGCCTGCTGCTGACCCATGGCCATGTACTGCAGCACCAGCGCCACGGCGGTGATCAGACCCGCGATGAAACCCCCGCCCGGCAAGCCGTGGCCGCGCCAGAAGATGTAGGCCGACACCACCAGCGCCAGCGGCAGCACCAGGCGCGCTGCCATGCGCAGCATCAGGGGCTGCAGGTCGAAGCTCCAGGGCCGGCCATCCGCGTCGGTGGCGGGCCGGCGCACACGCAGGCCCTCCAGCAAGGCCAGCACACCGACGCCGGCAATGCCCAGCACGGTGATTTCACCGAACGTGTCGTAGCCGCGGAAGTCGACCAGGATCACGTTGACCGCATTGCTGCCGCCACCGGCCGGGATGGACTTTTCCAGGAAGTACCAGGAAATGGAGTCATGGTCGCTTGTCAGCGCCAGCCAGCTGAGCCAGGCAATGCCACCACCACCGGCCACGGCCAGCCCACCGTCACGCCAGCGCCGCAGATTGGCCGACTCGATGGGCGACACCTGCGGCAGCAGCGCCAGGCCCATCAACAGCAGCACGGTGGCCACCACGTCCACCGACAGCTGCGTCATGGCCAGGTCGGGTGCCGAGAAGGCCACGAAGGTCAGCGAAGCCACCAGACCCACGGCCCCCGTCAGCACGGTGGCCACGAAGCGCTGGTGGTGCAAGCGCATCAGCGCCACACCCGTGACCAGCAGCGCCACCCAGATGCCCACCGCCAGCGCGGGCGCTGGCAACAGCGCCCTGTTGCCCGTGCCGGGTGCGGGGCCTTCGCCCAACAGGAATGGCGCTGCCCCCAACACCAAGGCCGACATCACCATCCATGCGGCATAACGTTGCAGCGAGCCGTTTTCCAGGGCCCGCGTGACCCGACCGGCCAGCGAAAACAGGCCATCCGTCAAAGCCGAGAACACCTGCTGGCCACCCGCGCGGCTGACATAACGGTGCAGCCAGCCACCCCGCTGCAGGGCCAGGTACAGCACCAGCCCGCCCAGCAGGGCCACGGCGCTCATCGCCAGCGGCAGGTTCAGGCCGTGCCACAGGGCCAGCTCGAAGTCTGGTGCGGGTGCGCCCAGCACGGCCGACGCGGCCACAGTCACCAGCGGGCCGGCAATCAGCATCGGCGCCAGGCCCACGGCGATGCACATCAGCACCAGCAGCATCACCGGCAGCTTCATGCCCAGGGGCGGTTCGTGCGGGTGCGGCTTGGGCAGGTCCTGTGCCGGGCCGTTGAAGAAGGTGTCGTGCACCAGGCGCAGTGAATACGCGGCTGAAAACAAACCACCCAAAGTGGCCAGCACCGGTACCAGCCAGCCGGCGCTGCCCCACAGGCTGCCGTGCACGGCTTCGTGCAACATCATTTCCTTGCTGATGAAGCCGTTGAAAGGTGGCAGGCCCGCCATCGCAGAAGCTGCAATCAGCACCAGCATCCCCATCACCGGCATCGCCGCCATCAGGCCACCCAGGCGCCGCATGTCGCGGCTGCCGGTTTCGTGGTCGACGATGCCCGCGCTCATGAAGAGCGCCGCCTTGAAGCAGGCGTGGTTCAGGATGTGGAACACCGCCGCCACCGCTGACAGCGGTGAAGACAGGCCGATCAGGAAAGTGATGAGCCCCAGGTGGCTGATGGTCGAATAGGCCAGCAGCCCTTTCAGGTCGTGTTTGAAGACGGCCACGAAGGCTGCAAAGACCATCGTCAACAGGCCGACGCTGGCCACGATGTCCTGGAACAGCGCGGTGCCGCCCAGCACCGGGTACAGGCGCATCATCATGAAGAGCCCGGCCTTCACCATGGTGGCCGAATGCAGGTAGGCCGACACCGGCGTCGGCGCGGCCATCGCGGCCGGCAGCCAGAAGTGGAAAGGCAGTTGCGCACTCTTCGTGAAGCAGCCGACCAGGATCAGGCACAGCGCCACCGGGTACATCGGGTGGGCCTGGATCTCGGCACCGCGGCCCAGCATCTGCGACAACTCGAAGGTGCCGGCGATCTGCCCCAGCACCACGATGCCGGCCAACATCACCAGACCGCCACCACCCGTGATGGCCAGCGCCTGGCGCGCGCCAGCCCGCGACTCTTCGAGCCGGCCCCAGTAGCCGATGAGCAGGAACGACGAGATGCTGGTCAGTTCCCAGAACACCAACAGCAGGATCAGGTTGTCCGACAGCGCGATGCCCAGCATCGCCGCCATGAACAACATCAGCGTGCCGAAGAACTTGCCCGCCGGGTCGTCGTGGTGCAGGTAGTAGGCTGCGTACAACACGATCAGCAGGCCGATGCCGGTGATCAGCGCGGCGAACATCCAGGCCAGTCCGTCGAGCCGGAAGTTGGCGTTCAGGCCGATGGCCGGCACCCAGGGCGCCTGGGTCAGCAGCACTTCGCCGGCAAAAACCTGGGGCGCCAGCGACAGCAGCACGCCCAGCGCCGTGGCGGTGACCGCCGCGGCCACGAGGGCCGTCAGGCGGCGGCGCGCCGGGCTGTCGACCCGGCCGGCCCAGAAGCAGAGCGTGGTGCCGAGCAGCAGCGGAAGCAGGACAACCAGCGCAAGAGGGCTCATCGGCAGCAGCAGGGTTCCGGCTGGCTGCCGGGATCAAAGGTCGGAGATTCTAGGGGTGCGTGCTTGACACGCCCCTTTCTCGGCACCGTGTCCGCACAGGGCTTCGGGCTTCAGCCGTGGAATTTGACGAAGCCGTTCACGGGCTCACGCTCGGTGACCAGCGTGTTTTCCACCGCCGCCGGGTCGGCGTGGCCCAGCGACATGCCACACACCACCGTCTGCGTGTCGGCCAGGCCCAGGTGCCGGCCGATGATGCGGTGGAACTGCGTGAAGGCCGCTTGCGGACAGGTGTCCAGGCCCCGCGCCCGCGCCGCCACCATCACGCTCTGCAGGAACATGCCGTAGTCGAGCCAGCTGCCTTGCTGCATGACGCGATCGATGGTGAACATCAAGCCCACCGGCGCGTCGAAGAACCCGTAGTTGCGGGCATGCTGTTCGTGCATGCGCTGTTTGTCGGCCTTGCCGATGCCCAGCAGCGAATACAGGTCCCAGCCGACCTTGCGGCGGCGGTCGATGTAGGGGCTGCGCCATTCGGTGGGGTAGTAGGCATAGGGCTCCGTGTGCCGGGCCCGTTCCTCGGGGTCGTCGAAGGCGGCGCGGATGTCGCGGGAGAGCGCTGCCTTGGCTTCGCCCGTCAGCACATGCACCTGCCAGGGTTGTGTGTTGGTGCCCGACGGTGAACGTGCCGCCACGGTCAGGATGTCTTCGATGGTCTGGCGCGGCACTGGCGTGGCCAGAAAGGCGCGGATCGATCGGCGCGAGGTGATCGCGGCGTCCACGGCAGCGGTGGTCTCGGGCGTGATCGTCGGTTCAGGGCTCATGCAGGCTTTCGGCTCAAGGATTCGAGTGCGGCGCGCAACGCCGGTGGCAGGGGCACCGGCCGGCGTGTGGCGCGGTCGACGTAGACATGGGTGAACTGGCCCACGGCCGCAGCCAGCGGGGCAGCGTCGGCAAACAGACCCAGTTCGTAGCGCACACTGGAACGGCCCAGGTGGTCCACACGCAGGCCGGCATGCACGGTCTGTGGAAAAGCGATGCTGTCGAAGTAGTGGCACTGCGTGTGCACCACCAGGCCGATCACGCTGCCGCCGTGGATGTCCAGCACACCGGCTTCGATGAGCGTGCGGTTCACTGCCGTGTCGAAAAAGCTGTAGTGCACGACGTTGTTGACGTGGCCGTAGACGTCGTTGTCCATCCAGCGCGTTTCAATCGTCTGGAAGTGGGCGAAGTGGTGGCGGGGCAGCGGCCGCGGGCGATGGGCTTCTTCGGGGTTCGGGCTCATGCCGCCGATTCTTCCACCGGCCGCTGCCGGCTTTTGTCCAGCCAAGACTTCCAGGATTGCAGCGCCAATTCCAGCGTCTGGCGCTGGATGGCCACCGTGGTGGCCAGTTCGCGGCCATAACCCCCGGCCATCGACAGCGCGACGGGTATGCCACGCTCGCGCAGCACCTGCAGCACGCGGCGGTCACGTTCAGCCAGGCCGGCCTGGGTGAGCTTCAGCCGGCCCAGCCGGTCGTTTTCGTGCGGGTCGGCGCCGGCCAGGTAGAAGGCCAGGCCCGGCGCAGCCTCTTCGTGATGGCGCCAGACCTGGTTCAGCGCGGTATCCAGCGCGGCCAGGTAGGGCTCGTCGGTGCAATCGTCGGGCAGTTCCACGTCCAGGTCACTGGCTTCCTTGCGGAAGGGGAAGTTCTTGGCGCCGTGCATCGACAGCGTGAACACGGTCGGATCGTCCCTGAAGATGGCCGCCGTGCCGTTGCCCTGGTGCACGTCCAGGTCGATCACCAGCACGCGCAGCAGTCGGTGGTGGTGACGGTGCCACTCGGCCTGCATCAAGCGCGCGGCCACGGCCACGTCGTTGAAGACACAGTAACCCGAGCCCTTGTGGGCGTAGGCGTGGTGGGTGCCGCCGGCCAAGTTGGCGGCCACCCCTTCGCCGCCCAGCAAGGCGGTGCGGGCAGCACCGATCGACGCACCCACCGAGCGCCGGGCCCGTTCGACCATGCGTTCGGTCCAGGGGAAGCCGATCTCGCGCTGCTGCGTGGCACTGGTGCTGCCACTGGTCACGGCGTGGATCCAGCCCGGCTCGTGGGCCAGTGCCAGCTCGCCGTCGCTGGCCGGTGTGGCTTCGCTCACCCGCACGCCGGGCAAGCTTGTTTCTGCGGCTTCGCGCAGCAGCCGGTACTTGCCCATCGGGAAGGGGTGCCCTGGGGGCAGCGGCAGGGAAAAGGTGTCGGAGTGGAAGGCGCGCACAGCGGCGGATTCTAGAAAGCCACCCCTAGAATGTTGCGGCGCAACAAAAACCGCTTGCATCGACACGGGAGAACCCTATACTTCGGGTCATGTTGCAGCGCAGCAAAGTTGTTTGGCCAGCGCGGCAAGTGCCCGTCCCAACCGCAACCCCTCAGGAGACCTCCATGAACACCACCCCCTTCACCGCTGATCAATTCCTGGCCGCCCAGAAGGCCGGCGTCGAAACCCTGTTCGGCCTGACCAGCAAGGCTTTCGAAAGCGTCGAAAAGCTCGTCGAACTGAACCTTCAGGTCGCCAAGACCTCGCTGAACGAAGCCGCCGAAACCACCACCGCCGCCCTGTCGGTGAAGGACGCCCAGGAACTGCTGGCTCTGCAAGCCGGCTTGCTGCAACCCGCCGCCGAAAAGGCCGCCGCCTACAGCCGTCACCTGTACGACATCATGGCCGGTGCCAGCGCCGAGTTCACGAAGAACGCTGAAGCCAGCATGGCCGACAGCCAGAAGAAGGTGCTGGCCCTGGTGGACAACGCCGTCAAGAACGCACCCGCCGGCACCGAAAGCGCCGTGGCGCTGGTGAAGTCGGCCGTGGCCGCTGCCAACAACGCCTACGAAAGCGCCCACAAGGCTGCCAAGCAGGCTGCCGAAGTGGCCGAAGCCAACTTCACGGCCATCAGCAACACCGCCGTCAGCGCCACCAAGAGCGCCACGAAGGCCAAGCGCGCCGCCTGATCGATTGGCCCCGCGCGAGCCGCCAGCCTCACGGCTGCCGGCCCGCTCGCCTCAACGGCGCCTTCGGGCGCCGTTTTTCATGGTGGGTAGCCGCGAGTTGCCAAATTCTTCTCGGACCACAAGACAGTGCCTGAACTTTTTGCAGGCGGGCGCGTCTATTGCCTATCCCGCCGCTCAGCGGTTGGGACTCTGGTTCGTGGAAATCAGACTCCTCAGCACCCCGTCCAGGTGCATTGCGGTCCAGTCAGCCGGCTGGGCCGCTCTTTTTTGTGCGAAGCAATTGCGCTTCGCAGCTTCAGCGGGCCAGCGCTTCCAGCTTGGCGCGGATGGCCGGCAGCATGGCCGTCGCCGTTTCCCGGCCGGCGCGCAGAGCCCGCACGCGAGAGGTGAAGTCCGCGCCGCTGACGCCCAGCAAGGGCGGGCGCAGCACCACGTCGGCGTCGCGCAGTTCGAACTGCTTGATGCTCTGGCCCATGATGGCAAAGGTCTGCAGCAGCAGCTTCAGCGTATCGCCGGTGCCCGCGCCGTCGGGTGGTGTGGAGATGTCCACCGCCAGCACCATCTCCGCGCCCATCTGGCGCGCAAACCGCACCGGCACCGGTGACACCAGGCCGCCGTCGACATATTCGCGACCGCCGATGCTGACAGGCCGGAAGACCGCGGGCACCGAACTGGATGCCCGCACCGCCTGCCCGGTGTCGCCGCGTTCGAAGAGGATGGCGCCGCCGCTGTCCAGGTCGGTGGCCACGATGCCCAGGCGCAGGGGCATCTGCTCGATGCTCATGCCCGCCGTCTGCTCGCGCACGAAGCGGGCCAGCGCATCGCCGCGGATCATGCCGCGGCCCGGAAACGCCCAGTCGGTGATGGCCCCTTCGTCCAGCGTCAGCGCCAGGTTGGCCAGCTCGGCGCCTTTTTTGCCTGATGCATAGAGCGCCGCCACCAGGCTGCCGGCCGAGGTGCCCACCACCAGGTCGGGCCGGATGCCCGCTTCTTCCAGCACCTGGATGACACCGATGTGCGCAAACCCTCTGGCAGCACCACCGCCCAGGGCGAGACCCAGACGGGGCGGCCTTTTGGGTGCGGGCGGGGGTGGTGGTGGGACCAGCGGTGCGGGCGACGGGGCCGGTGCTGGCGTCTGAGCGGAAGGTGCTGTCTGGCAACCGGACAGAGCAGCGGGAAGCAGCGGCGCGGCGGTCAAGAGGCACATCAAGTCACGGCGATTCATGGGAACAAGTCTATGCGGGCGGCTGTCGAGCACTCTCTTTATATCGTTTGGAATCTAAACAAACGCCGAATAAGTAGTTCTCAATATGACAACGGATTCCTAGAGTCCATCCCTTGCCCCCGTGCCGCCGGCGCGGGGTGCACACAGGCAACCATGAAGATCCGCGACCTCGACTACAGCAACCACCCGGTGAACGCCGAGCACCAGGCCCTGGGACTGCCGCCACTCGAGCGCGAGGTCACCGCGGCTGCAGAGCACCCGGTGCTGCGCGTGGCGATGTGGTCGGTGCTGCTGCTGATGGGTGGTGTGATCGTCTTCCTGACTTCGCAGTGGCTGCACCGACCCGACAGCCTGGCCCTGGCGCGCGCCGTGCTGTACAGCGAAGCCTTCTGGTGGGCCGTGGCGGTGGGTCTGCTGGCGCAGGCGGTGGACGGTGCGCTGGGCATGGCCTACGGCATCACGTCCACCAGCTTCCTGATGGCCACCGGCTCCAGCCCGGCCGTGGCCAGCGCAGCGGTGCACATTGCCGAGGTCTTCACCACGGGTGTGTCTGGCATCTCGCACATCAAGCTGGGCAACGTCAGCCGGCAGCTGTTCCTGCGGCTGCTGTTGCCCGGCATGGCCGGTGCCACGCTGGGCGCGTGGCTGCTGACCAGCGTGGACGGTGCGGCGATCAAGCCCTATGTGTCCGCCTACCTGCTGCTGATGGGCGCCTACGTGCTGAGCAAGGCCTGGCGCCGCATCCGCCGCAATGGCCAGCCGCCGCGCCACGTGGCCAAGCTGGGCCTGGTGGGCGGCTTCGTCGACGTGGTGGGTGGCGGTGGCTGGGGCCCGGTGGTCACCACCACGCTGGTGGGCAGTGGCCACGACCCGCGCACCACCATCGGCTCGGTCAACCTGGCCGAGTTTTTTCTCACTTTCGTCAGCGCCGGTTTGTTCACCCTGCTGGTGGACGGCGTGCCGTGGGCCACCGTGGCAGGCCTGGTGGTGGGCGGCCTGTTTGCCGCGCCGCTGGCCGCCACGCTGACCCGTCTGCTGCCCACCAGAGCTTTGCTGGTGCTGGTGGGAACCGTGATCTGCAGCATCAGCCTCTTCAACCTCTGGCGCGCACTGGCCTGAGCGCGCCCCTCAGCAGCACCCCATGTACCGCTACACCGACTTCGACCGCCAGTTCGTGCGCGCCCGCGCCGCGCAGTACCGCGACCAGCTCACCCGTCACCTGATGGGCGAACTGCCCGACGAGGAGTTCCGCCCGCTGCGCCTGCAGAACGGCTGGTACGTGCAGCGCCACGCGCCGATGCTGCGGGTGGCCGTGCCCTACGGCGAACTGAACAGCCGGCAGCTGCGCCAGTTGGCGCGCATCGCACGGGAATTCGACCTCCAGGACGCAGGCACACCGCAAGAACGTGGCGGCTTCGGTCACTTCACCACGCGCCAGAACCTGCAGTTCAACTGGATACCGCTGCAGCGCAGCGCCGACGTGATGTGCACGGCATCCAGACCAGCGGCAACTGCATCCGCAACATCACCAGCGACGCGCTGGCCGGCATCGCGCCCGACGAGGTGGTGGACCCGCGGCCGTACTGCGAAATTCTGCGCCAGTGGAGCACGTTGCACCCGGAATTTGCCTTCCTGCCGCGCAAGTTCAAGCTGGCGGTGACCGGTGCAGCGGAAGACCGCGCGGCCACCGACTGGCACGACATCGGCCTGACGCTGCGCAAGAACGCAGCCGGCGAGGTGGGCTTCCGCGTCGCCGTGGGTGGCGGCATGGGCCGCACGCCGGTGATCGCGACCGAATTCAACGCGTTTGTGCCGTGGCATCAGATCCTGGTCTACATCGAAGCCGTGGTGCGCCAGTACAACCTGCACGGACGCCGCGACAACATGTACAAGGCGCGCATCAAGATCCTGGTCAAGGCCGAAGGCCAGCGTTTTGTCGACGACGTGAACCGCGAGTTCGCCGAGCTGCTGGCCGACCCGGGCACCCCGCTGATCCCGCAGGCTGAGCTGGACCGCGTGAAGGCCAGCTTCCCGCTGCCCGCAGCCGTGCAGCCCGCCACAAAGGCCGAGCCCGCGCATGAACCGCTGGCCGCCTTCGACCGCTGGCAGCAACGCAACGTGCACGCCCACAGCGTGCCCGGTTACCGCGCCGTCACGCTGTCGCTGAAGCGCGCCGGCCTGCCCCCCGGCGACGTGACGGCCGACCAGATGGACGGTGCAGCCGCACTGGCCGACCGGTTTTCGCTGGGCGAGCTGCGTGTCACACACGACCAGAACCTGTTGCTGCCCTGGGTGCGCGAAAACGAACTGCGTGCTATGTGGCTGGCGGCCCGCGAAGGCGGTTTTGCCACGCCCAACATCGGCCTCTTGACCGACATGATCGCCTGCCCAGGCGGCGACCTGTGCGCGCTGGCCAATGCCCGCAGCATCCCCATCGCCGCGGCCATCACCGAACGTTTCGACGACCTGGACGAACTGCACGACATCGGCGACATCGACCTGCACATCAGCGGCTGCATCAACAGCTGCGGCCACCACCACAGCGGGCACATCGGCATCCTGGGCGTCGACAAGGACGGCAAGGAGTGGTACCAGGTCAGCGTGGCCGGCGCCGACGGCAGCACGCTCAGCGGTGCGGCGCTGGCAGGAAAGGTCATCGGCCCCTCGTTTGCGGCCGACGAAGTGCCCGACGTGATCGAAGCCGTGATCGCCACCTACCTGCTGCAGCGCCAGGCCGGCGAGCGTTTCATCCACACCGCGCGCCGCCTGGGCCCCCTGCCCTTCCGCCACGCCGCCGACGCCGTGCGCCGCAGCACCGCGGCCCCGGCCTGAAAGCACCCCATGAGATTCATCGACACCACCCTCCCCGTGGACGAAGGCGCCCTGCTGTTGGCCAACACCGAAGACGTGCTGCAGCGCGCCGAAGAGATCCACCGCCAGCCTGCGGTGGTGCTGCAGTTCCCGAAGTGGACCGATGGCCGCGCGTATTCGCAAGCCGTGCTGCTGCGTGGCCGCCTGCGTTACACCGGCGAGATTCGCGCCAGCGGCGAAGTGCTGGCCGACATGCTGCCGCTGCTGCGTCGCTGCGGCTTCGACGCGGTGCAATTGCGCGGCGACCAGCAGCTGGAATCGGCGCAGCGTGCGCTGGGCTTTTTCAGCAGCCACTACCAGAGCGTGCCACCTGAGCGCCACGACAGCCGGAGCCCGCGATGAGCCGCGCCATTGAACTGAACGCGCGCCTGAAACCCGGCTACGAGCAGCGTGTCGCGCAGACTGTGCTGCGCCTGCAGCACGCCGCCGCCGCGCACCCCGGCCGCATCGTGCTGACCACCAGCCTGGGCGCCGAGGACATGGTGCTGACGGACCTGATCGCACGCCACCAGTTGCCCATCGCCTTGGCCACGCTGGACACCGGCAAGCTGCACGCGCAGACGCTGGCATTGATCCCGGCCATCGAAGCCTGCTACGGCCTGGCGGTGGAGCGTTGGCAGCCGGTGAACGAGCAGGCCATCCACTTCGTCAGGACACACGGCGAACTGGCCATGCGCCAAAGCGTGGACCTGCGAAAGGCCTGCTGCAGCCTGCGCAAGCTGGAACCGCTGTCGCGCCTGCTTGACGGCCGCACGGCCTGGGTGACCGGGCTGCGGCGAGAACAAAGCGGCGCGCGCGCCGAGGTGCCCTTCGAAGAAACCGACGAAAAGGGCCGCGCCAAGTTCAACGCGCTGGCGGACTGGAGTTGGGCCGACGTCTGGCACCACATCGCCAGCAACGACGTGCCCTACAACGCGCTGCACGACGAGTTCTTTCCCAGCATCGGCTGCGAACCCTGCACACGCGCCGTTGCGATGGGTGAAGACTTCCGCGCCGGCCGCTGGTGGTGGGAAAACGAAAACGCGAAGGAATGCGGGCTGCATGTGAGCCCACATTCCGCCGATGTGCCAGCGTTTGTCGGCGCGCTCAGCCCCGTGCAGGAGATTCGCTGATGAACGCCCCAACAAACATCGGACACCTGCTGCCAGGTCTGGACCACCAGCACCTGGACGCGCTGGAAGAAGAGGCCATCTTCATCCTGCGTGAAGTGGCAGCCGCCTTCGAGCGCCCGGCACTGCTGTTCAGCGGCGGCAAGGATTCCTGCGTGGTCTTGCGCCTGGCCGAAAAGGCCTTCAAGAACCACGTCGCCGGCCAGGACTTCAGCGGCAGGTTGCCCTTCCCGCTGCTGCACGTGGACACGGGGCACAACTTCCCCGAAGTCATCGAATTCCGTGACCGCCGCGTGGCGGAAATGGGTGAACGCCTGCTGGTGGGCAGCGTCGAAGAATCCATCCGCCGCGGCACCGTGCGCCTGGCCGACCCGCTGGAATCACGCAACGGCCACCAGACCGTGGCGCTGCTGGAAGCCATCGAAGCACATCGCTTCGACTGCCTGATCGGCGGCGCGCGGCGCGACGAAGAAAAGGCGCGCGCCAAGGAACGCATCTTCAGCCACCGCGACAGCTTCGGTCAGTGGCAGCCCAAGGAGCAGCGGCCCGAACTGTGGACGCTGTTCAACACCCGCATCCGGCCGGGCGAACACTTCCGCGCCTTTCCCATCAGCAACTGGACCGAGCTGGACGTGTGGCTGTACCTGGCCCGAGAAGGCATCCCCTTGCCCAGCCTGTACTACAGCCATCCGCGCGAGGTGGTGCGCAAGAAGGGCCTGCTGGTGCCGGTGACGGCCGTCACGCCGCCACAGGCTGGTGAAGTGGTGGAAACGCTGCCGGTGCGCTTTCGCACCGTGGGCGACATGACCTGCACCTGCCCGGTGGAGAGCGACGCCGCCAGCGCCGTCGACATCGTCGCCGAGACCTTGACCGTCACCATCAGCGAACGCGGAGCGACCCGCATGGACGATCGCACCTCCGATTCCTCGATGGAACGGCGCAAAAAGGAAGGCTATTTCTGATGTCTGCCATCCCCCTTCAACAGGCGCCACACAAAGCCCTGCGCTTCCTGACCGCCGGCAGCGTCGACGACGGCAAGAGCACGCTCATCGGCCGCCTGCTGTACGACAGCCGCGCCATCCTGGCCGACCAGCTGGACCACCTGCACGCCCGTGCAGCCGGTGAACCCATCGACCTGAGCCTGCTCACCGACGGCCTGGAGGCCGAGCGCGAACAGGGCATCACCATCGACGTGGCCTATCGCTACTTCGCCACGCCCAAGCGCAAGTTCATCATTGCCGACGCACCGGGCCACGAGCAGTACACGCGCAACATGGTCACCGCCGCCGCCGGCAGCGACGCGGCCGTGGTGCTGGTGGACATCACCAAGCTCGACACGACGGCTGCGTCGGTGACGCTGTTGCCGCAGACCCGCCGCCATGCGCTGCTGGCGCAGTTGCTGCGGGTGCCCAGCATCGTGTTTGCCGTCAACAAGCTGGACGCGGTGGCCGACCCGGCGCAGGCCTTCGCCGCCGTGTCGCGTGCGCTGGAAGCCTTCGCCGACGAAGCGCAGATCGCACACGCTGGCATCGTGCCGGTGTCGGCGCTGCGCGGCGACAACGTCACCACGCCGCTGCACGCGAGCTGGTACCTGGGCCCTACGCTGCTGCAGTTGCTGGAAAGCCTGCCGACCGTGGAAGAAGCGGCCGACGGCGGTTTTGCGCTGCCCGTGCAGTACGTGGCCAAAACCTTCAAGGAACAAGGCCAGGGCACCGGCGAGCAGCCGCGGGTGTTGTGGGGCCGCATCGCGCAAGGCCAGCTGCGGGTGGGTGACGAAGTGCAGGTCTTCCCCAGCGGCCAGACGGCCACGGTGGCGGCCTTGCGGCGTGCCGGCAGCGGGGTGCCGCAGGCCACGGCCGGTCAGTCTGCCGGCGTGGTGCTGGACCGCCAACTGGACGTGTCACGCGGCGACTGGCTGGCCGCGCCAGGCCAGTTGCAGACCGTGCAGCGTTTTGTCGCCACCTTGGCCTGGCTGGACGTGGAAGCCGCCACTGCCGGTCGCAAGTACTGGCTGCGCCACGGCAATCGCTGGGTGCAGGCGCGGCTGACGCAGGTGCGGCACCGGCTGGACATCCACACGCTGCAGCCGCAACCGGCCGACAGCCTGCAAGTCAACGACATCGGCGAAGTGCTGGTTGAACTGCAGCAGCCGCTGCCGCTGTCCACTTTTGCGGCCAACCGCGTCGGCGGCGCGCTGATCGTCGTGGACCCGGCCAGCCACCGCACCAGCGGCGCGTTGCTGGTCACCGACACGGCGGTGCAGCCATGACCGGCCGCGTGATCTTCATCGGTGCCGGCCCGGGCGCGGCCGATCTCATCACGGTGCGCGGCGCGCAGCGGCTGGCGCAGGCCGACGTGGTGCTGTTCGATTCGCTGACCGACCCCGCGCTGCGTGAGTTTGCACCCGGCGCACGCTGGGTCGACGTGGGCAAGCGCGGCTTCTGCGCATCCACCGGCCAGGCCGCCATCGACGCGCTGCTGGTGCGCATGGCGCAGCAGCACGCCGTGGTGGTGCGCCTGAAAGGTGGCGACCCCAGCATCTTCGGCCGCCTGGAAGAAGAACTGCTGGCCCTGGCCGCCGCCGGCATCGACTGCGAAGTGGTGCCGGGTGTCACCGCGGCCATCGCTGCAGCAGCCCACACACAAAGACCGCTGACCCGCCGCGGCAAAGGCCGAAGCGTGAGCCTGACCACGGCCATGTCGCACCTGGGCGAACTCGGCGCTGGCCGCCACGCGGACACCGAAGTGTTCTACATGGCGGGCCGGCAACTGGGTCAACTGGGTCGGGCGCTGCATGCCGCCGGCTGGCCGCAGGACACGCCGGTCAACGTGGTCTCGCGTGCCGGCTGGCCCGACTGCGTGGCCAGCGATCACGCCCTGCACGACCTGGGCGCCGCCGGTGTGCTGCACGCCGGCCGCCCCACGGTGGTGACGGTGGGAGCAGGTGCCCGGGCTGTGGCAAAGCCACCAAAGACCTTCAACCATGATCTTGCGCAAGCCGGGCACCGGGCGATCGCACCGTAAAATGTGGGGTTGACCCGGGTCTGGGCAAAAGCGCAGACCTCGTCCATCCAACCGAGCCCCTGTCCATGACCCACGTCGTTCTCGAATCGTGCATCCGCTGCAAGTACACCGATTGCGTCGATGTCTGCCCTGTGGATTGTTTCCGCGAGGGCCCCAATATGCTGAGCATCGACCCCGATGAATGCATCGACTGCGCGGTGTGCATCCCCGAGTGTCCGGTGAATGCCATCCTGCCCGAAGAAGACGTGCCGACTGAGCAACTGGGCATGATCAAGCTCAACGCCGACCTGTCGCGCAAGTGGCCCAGCATCACCAAGCGCAAGGCGCCGCTGCCGGACGCCGACGACTGGAAAGACAAGACCGACAAGCTTGACCAGTTGGTTCGTTGAGCCCCCAAGCGCGCTGTCGCTCGCTGCCCCCCGAGGGGGCGCTCCGCAGCGGCCCGGCGAAGCCGGTTCCGCGCGGGTAGCTTGATCCCACACCTTCCCACTTTTTCATGCAAACCGAACCGATCCAGACCGACGCTGTCATCGTCGGCGCCGGGCCCGTGGGCCTGTTCCAGGTGTTTGAGCTCGGCCTGCTCGAGATCAAGTGCCACATCATCGACAGCCTGGCCTACCACCCCGACAAGCCCATCTACGACATCCCGGCCGTGCCGGTGTGCACCGGCAAGGAACTCACCGACAACCTGCTCAAGCAGATCGAGCCCTTCGGTGCCACCTTTCACCTGGGCCAGGAAGTCATGGTGGTGCAGAAGCAGGACGACGGCCGCTTCTTCGTCGAGACCTCCAAGGGCACGCAGTTCCTGACCAAGACCATCTTCATCGCCGGTGGTGTGGGCAGCTTCCAGCCGCGCACGCTGAAGGTGGACGGGCTAGAGAAGTTCGACGAGACGCAGCTTTTCTACCGCGTGCGCAACCCGGCGCAGTTTGCGGGCAAGAACCTGGTCATCGTGGGTGGTGGTGACTCGGCACTCGACTGGGCGCTGAACTTCGTGGCCGAAGGCCCCAACAAGGCCGAGAGCGTGATCCTGGTGCACCGCCGCGACGGTTTCCGCGCCGCACCGGCCAACGTGGCCAAGATGAGAGAGCTGTGCGACGCCTACGAGATGCAGTTTGTCGTGGGACAGGTCACCGGCTTCGAAGAAAGTGAAGGCCGCCTGAGCAGCCTGAAGGTCACCGGCTCCGACGGCGTCACGCGAGTGATGCCGCTGGACATGCTGCTGGTCTTTTTCGGCCTCAGCCCCAAGCTGGGCCCCATCGCCGACTGGGGTCTGGGCATCGACCGCAAGCAGCTCACGGTGGACACCGAGAAGTTCCAGACCAACATCCCCGGCATCTTTGCGGTGGGTGACATCAACACCTACCCCGGCAAGAAGAAGCTCATCCTGTCGGGCTTCCACGAAGCCGCATTGGCCGCCTTCGGCGCCGCGCCCATCGTGTTTCCGGACAAGCGCATCCTGCTGCAGTACACCACCACCAGCCCCAAGCTGCACAAGGTGCTGGGCGTGGAGTCACCGGTGTTCGACTGAGGCCCGCTGCGCCTTCGACGGCGCCCTTGCCGAAGAAAACAGCCCGCCTCGTGCGGGCTGTTTTCTTGCCGGGTCACCGAGTGCACGCCGCGTCTCGTTGATAATCCGCATCGGCCAACTCTTGTCGTTGGTCACTCGCTAGGGGTGTTGGCGCTGCCGCAAGGCGGTGTCGACTGAGAAAGTCCCTTTGAACCTGATTGAGGTAATCCTCGCGCAGGGAAGCTGTCTCCAGTAAGGGGCCCGCCATGGGCCCGTGTCTGTCGTGACTTGCCGACCTGCCATCTTCTGAAAGCTCAGGATGGCATCCACCACCACCACGTTCCGCTTCGCGGGCATCGCCATGGCCACCGCCATGGTGTGTTGCTCATCCGTGTCCGCACAGGACACCGTCACCATCATTGGCCGCAGCACCGGCACGGCCAGTGTGGCTGGCTTCGGCAACACGCCCTTGGCCAAGGCGCCGCTGCAGGCCAGCGTCATCGGCCAGGGCTTGCTCGCCGACCAGGGCATCCTGCAGATCAGCGGCCTCACGCGCCTGGACGCCAGCGTGGGCGACGCCTACAACGCCGAGGGATACTGGAGCGTGCTGTCGGTGCGTGGATACACGCTGGACAACCGCTTCAACGTGCGCCGCGACGGGCTGCCCATCAACGCCGAGACCGCCATCGCATTGGACAACAAGGAACGGCTCGAACTGATCAAGGGCACCAGCGGCGTTCAAGCCGGCACCAGCGCCCCTGGCGGTCTGCTGAACCTGGTGGTGAAACGACCGAACGGCAACCTTCGCCAGGCGCGGCTGGAGTGGCGTGAACGCGGATCGGTGCTGGGCGCTGTCGACCTGGGCCAGCGTTTCGGCAGCGATGGCGCGCTTGCGGTGCGCCTGAATGCTGCGCACGAAAATCTCGACCCGCAGGTGCGCAACACACAGGGTCAACGTTCCTTGCTGGCCCTGGCCGTGGACTGGCAACTGTCACCCGACACATTGCTGCAGGCCGAACTGGAAAGCAGCCGCCAGCGCCAGCCCAGCGTGGCCGGCTACAGCCTGCTGGGCAACAGCGTGCCATCGGCCAAGTCCATCGACCCGCGCCGCAACCTGAACGACCAGCCGTGGCGGCAGGACGTGGTGCTGGACGGCGACACCGCATCCTTGCGCTGGCAGCAGCGCCTGAGCGACAGCTGGCGTTTCAGCGCCCATGCCATGCAACAGCGCCTGCGCAGCGACGACCGCACGGCGTTCCCCTTCGGCGTCTACGACGCCAGCTACGACTGCCCCGACTGGTGCGACCGCTACGGACCCGACGGCGGCTTTACCTACTGGGAATACATCAGCGACCAGGAACGCCGCACCAGCAGCGCCTTGCAACTGGCTGTGGCGGGCACCTTCAACACCGGCTCGGTGCAGCACGACGTCGAAGCCGGCGTGCTGAAAAGCCGCTACCGCGGCCGCTTCCAGGACCAGGTCTTCGACATCGCCGGCACCGGCAACATCGACGGCAGCCTGCAGACGGCGCCGTCTTTCGGCTTCCTGGACGCCAACACCAACCGCGACGAAACCTCCACCGAATGGTTCGTGCGCGACGCCGCCAAGCTATCGGACCGCTGGCAACTGTGGGCCGGCCTGCGCCACACGCAGATGGACCGCAGCAGCGAACGAACCAGTGTCGACGGCGACGGCAGCCTGCGTGCCACCGACTACGACCGCAGCGCCACCACGCCCTGGCTGGGCCTGGCGTTTCAACTGACCCCACGCACCCTGCTCTATGGCAGCTGGGGCCGCGGCCTGGAAACCGATGTGGCGCCCAACCGCGCGCGCTACAGCAACGCCGGAGAGTCCCTCGCGCTGCAGAGCCGGCAGTTCGAAGTGGGCATCAAACACGGCGACGAAGCCGTCGAAGCGTCACTGACGCTGTTCGACATCGACCGCGGCCAGACTGCCGACGTCGGTGACTGCGGCGCCGTGGACACCTGCCGCCGCATCGTCGACGGCAGCGCAAGGCACCGCGGCATCGAAGGCAGCCTGGCGCAGCAGTGGAGCGACTGGACCGTGCAAGCCAGCGCGATGCTGCTGGATACACAGCGCCAGGGATCGCAGCAAGCGGCAGTCAACGGCAAGCGACCGGTGAACGTGCCCGCAGCCACGCTGCGCCTGAGCACCGAGTACCGCGTGCCCGCAGTGACAGGTCTGGCCCTGCTGGCCGGTCTGTCGGCAGAGAGTGACCGCGTCGTGCTGCCCTACGACGACACGGTGCGCATCGCCGGGTGGACCCGCCTGGACCTGGGGGCACGCTGGAAACAGGTCGTGGACGGCACCACCCTGACCTGGCGCGTGGGCGTGGACAACGCCACCAACCGGCAAGCCTGGAAAGAGTCACCCTACCAATTTGGCCATGCCTACCTGTATCCGTTGGCCCCCCGAACCTGGCGTGCTTCGGTGCAGGCAGCCTTCTGAGGCCCTTATACTCACAGGCTACATTCCTCGATAGCTCAGTCGGTAGAGCGCCGGACTGTTAATCCGTAGGTCCCTGGTTCGAGCCCAGGTCGAGGAGCCATAGAAATCAAGGGGTTAGCGATGCAAGTCGCTAACCCCTTCGTCTTTGTCAGTCCTAGCTGGCACACTGCCTGAGGTCGCCTGACGTCTTGACGCCAAACAGGCTGTTCAGCAACGCGACGCACCGCCTCGAACGCGAGGCGCCTCTCTTCCGAATCAAGCGTGGACAGCAATGGCGATGGGCCGGATCGGGATGACGGGGCGCGATGGCGCTTTTCGGGTCACGGTTCTCGTTTCAGCTCACCGAACTTCGATTCGATGTGGCTCCAGGCTTCGGCGTCCGGCAGCGCCAGCTTGGTTCGGGTGATGGGCTTCCAATCACGCGCCAGTTCGGCATTCAGAGCCGTGAAGTGCTGTTGATCGCCGGGCACGTCGTCTTCGGCAAAGATCGCATTGACCGGGCACTCCGGAACGCACACCGCACAGTCGATGCACTCGTCGGGGTCGATGACGAGGAAGTTCGGGCCTTCGCGGAAGGCATCGACCGGACACACGTCCACGCAGTCGGTGTACTTGCAGCGTATGCACGCCTCGGTGACAACGAAGGTCATGACCGAGCCTTTTCCGGATCAGCCGCAGCACGCGCCGCCGGAGCAGCACGAGTCGGTGGCCGCCGGGATGGGCTTGATGCCGACCCGCGTGATCTGCACCCGCCAGACGGACGGACCAGACTCCAGCGCGGCCCATTCAAACTGGCCAAGGGCCCGGTCATCGAGTTGGAACCGCAGCGGCTGGGGGTCATGGTCGTTGACCAATTGCATCGACTGCCCCGCTTGCAGGGCATCGAGGCGACCGAAGACCAGGGCATGCCTCTCGCGCGGCGCGATCGTGCGCAGGTCGATGGCAGCGGGGGTGGCTGTGGCGAGAGTGGACATGGTGGAAGTGCCTTTCAGTGTGTCGGTGGGTTTGAAGTTTCAGGGAGCTCGCGCAGCGTGCGCAAAAAGGAAACTGACTGGCGTGGCAACGCCATGGGCGCACTCAACCGTCCTTGCCGTCGAGGCGGGGTGCCAACAACCAGGGCGCAAAGACGAACAGATAGAGCGCGAACGCCAGCCCCCAGGCGACGGCAGCGGCCGCCAGCCAGATGACGAGGTGCTGTGGCGCCAGCAGCGGCAGCAGCACCCGCGCCACCGCGGCACCGGCCACCAGCAGGTAGGCGGCCACTTCCAGCCGCGACACCTGCAGCGGCCGGCCGGTGTGGCCGCGAGCCGTGCGCGTCATCATGCCGATGACGAGCCCGCCAGTGGTGCCGACCGCCAGCGCGTGGATGCCGGCCGACACACCCACCGGCCCGAGCTGCGACATCGCCAGCAGCACCAGGCCGACCGGCAGCCAGGCATAGGCCGCATGCAGCACCCAGAGGATGGGGCGTGCGCGCGTGCGCAGCGGCTGCCAGCGCCACAGCCTCTGGGCGTGCAGCAAGGCCGCGGCACCGAGCACGACGGCGGTGAAGGCATTCGGTGGCGCCAGCACCCACAGCGCCAGGCCCACGGCCGTGGTGGCGAGCGTGGCCTGTTCCAACGCCGGCGGCGCCTTCAGCTTCACGCCGGGCAGCGCCGACATCGTGAAGGCTGGGATCACGCGTCCGGCGATCACGCATTCGATCATCACCACCAGCGCCAGCCCGGCATGCAGCGCGCGCACCGGAGCGACGTCGATGACGCCCAGCACGGCCGCGTGAAACGCCGCGTTGGCCAAGGTCAGCAGCAGCAGGATGCCGCCGAGCGGCAGGTTGCGCCGGTTTCCGGCGCGCAGCAGCACCGTGATGAGGATGGCCGCCACCAGCGGCAGCAGCAGCAGGTCCAGCACCGCATAGACGGCATAGGGCGCAAACACAGCAGCCAGCCGGGCAGCCAGCCACAGCCCGGCCAGGGCGCCGAGCACCGCACCGCGCGGCGTATCCAGGCCGGTCCAGGCCTTGCCCGCGGTCAACAGGAAGCCGACGATCACGGCGACGGCGAAACCGAACAGCATCTCGTGGGCGTGCCAGAGCACGGGCGAAACCGTCAGGCTCAACGACACCTGGCCCAGCAGCAACGCGATCCACAGCGGCACGGCCAGCATGGCGTAGACGGCCGCACCCAGGTAGAACGGGCGGAAACCGAGCCGCAACAGCGGCCAGCCCCGGGGCGATGTCAGGGCAACCGGCGGCGTGGCCTGCAGCGGCGGAATGGAAATCGTCATGGTCGGGACAGGTTTCCTGATCGATGCAACAACCAGGATCAGGCTAAACATCGATGAACGATGAATCTTAAACACGAAGGCCCGCTTAAAGCAATACACTTCGTACATCTTTGGGGCATGGCATGCGTCTTTCCGAATACACCGACTACACCTTGCGCGTGCTGATGTACTGCGCGCGGCACCGGGAGCGCCTGGTCACGATCCATGAACTGGCCGAGCAGCATGGCCTGTCGAAGGGTCACCTGATGAAGGTGGTGAACGACCTGGCGCGGCAGGGCCTGATCGAGACCACGCGCGGGCGCGGCGGCGGCCTGCGCCTGTCGAAGGAGCCCGCGACCATCGGCATCGGCGACGTCGTGCGGGCCTCGGAAACCGACTTCCGGCTCGTCGAATGCTTCGATGCCAGCACCAATGCCTGTACCTTGACGCCGGGCTGTCGGCTCAAGCACTTGTTCGAAGCGGCCCTGCGCGGGTACTTCCAGGCACTTGACGGCGCGACGCTGGCCGACCTGACCTCAGGACCTCCAGGAACAGCAAGTGTCTCAGGGCGTCCGCTTGCACGCAGCAAGCCCGCTGTCACTGTGAGCTTGCCGACCTCCACGCGGCCCCAGCGGCAATCCAAGGCGTCTGCGCAGCGCTGACGACCAGTAGGAACTCACCATGAACCTCACGCTTCCAGGCCATTCCGCCCCCGCCGTCGGCTTCGAGGTGCCGCTGGAGATGCTCGCAGCCTGCCACCTGCGGGTGCAGGATCAGTGCTCGACACTGCTGCGTCTGGTGCCGCACATCGCCGCACACGGTCCGGATCGGCCGGCGCAGGAAGCCGCCACGGCGGTGATGCGCTACTTCGACACGTCGGCCAGGCACCACCATGACGACGAGGAACGCGACCTCTTCCCCGCGCTGATCGAGTCCATGGCGGGTTCGGACGCAGTCTGCCTGCGAGAGCTCACTGCGGCGCTGACCGCCGAGCACCGTGAACTCGAAGCGCGCTGGCAATCGCTGCGCGCGGTGCTCGCGCAGGTGGCGGCAGGCCAGACGGTGCCGCTCGCCCAGGACGACGTCAGCGGGTTCGCTCAGCTGTATGAGCGGCACATCGCCCGCGAAGAGTCCGAGCTCCTGCCGATGGCCCAGCGCCTGTTGAGCGACGCCGAGCTCGACCGGATTGGTTTGGCCATGCGCACGCGACGTGCCGTGTCGAGCGCCCAAGCCAGTCCTGCCGCCAAGCCGTCGGAGCTCTCGGTCGCGGCGGCGAACGACTCGGCATCCTGATGGCCGAGTGTCGGCCTGCCACTTTCCTTTCTCACTCCAACCCGAGGATCCATTCATGTCACAAGCTCATCTGCACCTGTCTCCAGACGCCATCTATCCCTTTGACGCCCGCGGCGTGGCAAAGCGATTCCGGCACGCCGCGATCTTCGGCGCGCTCGACAGCCTGCAACCCGGCGAGACCATGCGCTTCGCCAACGATCACGATCCGTTGCCCTTGCTGGCGCAAGTTCAGCAGCGCTACGGCGAGCGTGTCAGCGTGGAGTACCGCCAGCGCGAGCCCGGCGTCATCGTGATCGACTTCGGCGTGCACTGAAGCGGCGGTCGCGATCCCGTGTCCGATGGACCCCGGGTGGCGATGTCCACTCGGCTTGAAGATCGCCGCTCCAAGCCGCTTGCGAGCCTGAAATCAGTCGGTCATGTCCAAAGGTGTCGTGGCCACCGGCGGGCAGAACAGCTTCGGTGTCCCGCCGATTCAGACCTCTGATCGGTGGCAGTGCGCTCCAGCACAGACGCGTGAGGCTGCATGAGCGCAGGCTCGAGCGAGACGAGCTCGTGTCGCTCCCGCCGCCTCTTCCCCATCCGACCCACCATCCGCTTCAGCCGCAGTCCCATCCACACCAGGCAGAACGAATTGGTACGCTTAACTCGAAACTTGTCCATCGCGGCCGCTACTGCAGCCGTGCTGGCCGCTTCCTCTATCGGCCCGGCGCTGGCATGGTGCGCATCCGCGGCCTGGTCGAACCGCAGTTGGGCGCGGCGCACAACGGCAAGCTCACGCCAGCACTGTGCAGCGATCTGGCCACACGGACCGAGATCGAAGAGGGCGGCATCGTCGCCAACTGCAAGCCAGAGCCGAAGGCCGACGCCATGCTGCATCTGCTGATCGCCGATCTGGGTGACGGCACGGGCACCATGACCGGCAAGAACCCGAAGCAGCGTCCGGCGCTTGGCCTGGTGAAGGTGGCGAAGACCCTCGACCAGTACGGAAGGCATCTCGAGCACCCCGGCTTCAGGCCGGTCGGCGTTGGTCATTGACAGGTCAAGGAGATTCTCATGAAGTTCACCGTTCCCAAAACGCTTCAAAGCGAACACGAGGCCCTGCACGTTCGGCTGCGTCAGGCCACCGAGGCCGGCGGCGAAGTCGGTGAGGCCGCCAAGACATTGGCTCGCCTGATGCACCCGCATTTCGTCAAGGAAGACGAGTTCGCGCTGCCTCCGCTGGGCCTGCTGGTGTCCCTGGCGCGCGGAGAGGTCAACGCCGAGATGGCTGAGGTGCTGGAGCTCACCGACCGGCTCGAGGCCGAGCTGCCGCAGATGCTTGAGGAACACCGCAGCATCGTCGAAGCGTTGGGCAAGCTGCGCGAAGCGGCGGCGCGTGCGGGCCACGACGACATCGTCGCTTTTGCCGAGGCGCTGGTCGAGCACGCGCAGACCGAGGAAGCCGTGATGTACCCGGCTGCCATCCTGGTCGGCCAGGTGGTGCGGCAGCGCTTGGGCGTGGGCGCAACGGCGCTCGCCTGAGAGTGGCAGCCATGAGAAGGTACGGGCGGCAAGGCCTGTTGCGATTCGGTGTGGCCATGGCCGGCGAGATCCGCTTCGCGCGGCTGGACCACGGATCATCGGTCGAGCCGGCGTACTTTCCGCAGTCGGTACCCCGACCCAGCGGCCTGGCGGAACTGATGCGCGAGGCCCTGGCGCCGCAGGCGGATGCAGCAACGCGCGAGGCCTTCGCCGAGGCTTGGCAAGACTGGGTGCGAACGACACTGATCGACCATGCCGACGACGCTGCGTTGATCACCGTCGAGCACCGCCTTGCGCCGGCCGGCTGGTCAGAGGCGACGCCGGAGCACTCGGTAGGCTGTTCCCGCGATCCCTGTCCAAAGCAGCGTGCGCAAAACCATCGCGCCGACGGTTCGCGCCTCGTACTCACCAGCGCTCCATGCATGGACGCCGAAGGCGGCAAACACCAGGCCCGTCGCGACGGCGACGAAGACGGCCAGCGGCACCGACCAGCGCCGCCGCCCCCACAGCCCCAGACCGCAGGCCACCTAGGCGAACCCGGCGACGAAGTTGAACCAGAGCACAAAAGGCACGACGGCCCCGGCGGCAAGGCGCGCCGCTTCGCCGCCGAACAGTGTGCGACCGCCGGACAAGACCGTCAGCCAGCCGAAGAGCACTGCCACCATGGCCAGTGATTTCACCAGCAGGTCCGATTGGGATGTGTTCACGACCTTTGTCTTGGATGTCCGGGGCTGACAGGGGCTGGTCCGGATCAAAGGGACGACCCCTGCCCAGCCTCTTCTTCGGTCCGGCCGTCACGGATGTGATAGATCCGCTTGAAGGTTGGGATGATCTTCTCGTCGTGGGTCACGACGATGATGGCCGTGTGGTACTGCGTCGCCATCTGGTTGAGGATGCGCATCACCGCCAGCGCACGTTCGCTGTCCAGCGGGGCCGTGGGTTCATCGGCCAGGATCACCGGCGGCCGGTTGGCCAGGGCACGAGCAATCGACACACGCTGCTGTTCACCACCGGAGAGTTCGGACGGTTGCGCCTTTGCACGGTGCCCGACATCCAGAGCCACCAGCAGTTCGAGCGCTCGCGCGCGCGCCTCGCCGTTCGGGCGCCCGGCCAGCATCGGTAACAGGGCGACGTTGTCGGTGACGTCCAGGAACGGAATCAGGTAGGGCGCCTGGAACACGAAGCCGATGCTGTCGCGGCGCAGCGCGCGCAGGTCGGGGATCTTCCAGCCCTCGTCGTAGATGGTCTTGCCGCCGAGGATCATGCGGCCGCCCGTCGGTTCGATCACGGCGCCCAGGCACTTCAGCAAGGTGCTCTTGCCCGAGCCCGAGGGGCCGATCAGGCCTACCACCTCGCCGGGTCCGACGACCATGTTGACGTCCTTCAGCGCGTCGACTGCGGTGTCGCCTTCGCCGTAGCGCTTGCGCAGGCCTTCGATGCGGATGCCGGCTTCGCTCATGTCGATTGTGCTTACCCGCCGATGGCCGCAGCCGGGTCGACCTTCAGCGCCGCACGGATCGCCAACGTGCTGGCCAGCACGCAGATCACCATCACCGCGACCAGCCCGCGCACCGCGTCGCCTGGCTCCAGCAGCACGTACTTCGGGAAGATGGGCGCCCAGACCGTGGCTGCCACCTTGCCGACGATGAAGCCGATCAGGCCCAGGCCCAGCGCCTGCTGCAGGATCATGCCGGCGATGGTGCGGTTGTGCGTGCCGATGAGCTTGAGTACCGCGATCTCGCGGATCTTGCCCAGTGTCATCGTGTAGATGATGAAGGCCACGATGGCTGCGCTGACGATGGCCAGGATGACCAGGAACATGCCGATCTGCCTGGCCGATGTGGCGATCAATTTGGCCACCAGGATCTCTTCCATCTGCGCGCGTGTGTAGGCTTCCAAGTGCTTCCAGCGGCGGATCGGCTCGGCCACGCTCTCGGCTGGCACGCCGGGCCGTACCTGCACCAGCACCGTGTTGACGTTGTGGTTGGCGGCCTGCGAGGCCTGGATGGCCTCCAGCAAGCCAGGAACCCCTGGCCGGTTCAGCGCCGGGTTAGCGGCCGTGCGGGCGCGGTCGTTCAGGATGGCGTCGTTGTCCTTCAGAAACTGCGCCTCCTGAGCGTCCTTGAGCGGGATGAAAACCATCGGGTCGCCGCCGGACGAAACCATGCGCTGGGTCAGCCCCACCACCGTGTAGTCGTGGCGTCGGATGCGGATGCGCTGGCCAAGCGCGAAGCCGGTGCGCACGTCCACCACGGCCTCATAGTGGCTGCGAGTGATGTGGCGGCCCGCCACCAGGTAGCCGGGTTCACCAGGCTCTCCGGGCTCGAAGCCCACGATCATGGCGCGCACTTCACGGCCGGCGTTCTGCCCTGGCCATGCGCCTTCACGCACCTGCATCGTCAGGTAGGTGACGTTGGCCGCGCGCGCTACGCCCGGCAGGCCGAGCACACTGCGCACCACGTCGTCGCGCAGGCTCGAAGACTCGGCGTACGGCCCCTGCGTGTCCTGCTGCACCACCCACAGGTCTGCACCGCTGTTGTCGAGCAAGGCGCGAGCGTCGTCCACCATGCCGCGGTAGACCCCGGCCATCGTCAGCGTGACGCCGATCAGCAGGCCCAGGCCGATGCCGGTGAGCACGAATTTGCCCCAGGAATGCAGGATGTCGCGGCCGGCCAGGCTGATCATGGCTTGCTGCCGGCGAGCTGGTCGACGATCTTGATGCGGATGCCGGCCGTGATCGCCTTCTCGCTGTAGACCACCACCTCGTCGCCGGCTTTGAGGCCTTCGAGCACCTGCACCTGGCCGTCGAGGCTGGTCTGGCCGATGCGCACCGGTGTGAACGTCGGCTTGCCGCCGTCGAGTCGCCACACGCCGACCTGATCGGCCTGACGTTGAAGCGCGGGGTTGGGCAGCAACACGGCCGAGGCCGTGGCTGGCAGCGTCAACGTGACCTCGGCCAGTTCGCCGGTGGACAGGCCCGCGGGCAAGGTGTCCAACGACACCAGGGCCACGCGCTCCTCGGTGATGCTGTCGCTGGTGGCCTCAACCCTGGCCACCCTGCCGGACAAGCGCGCGCCCGGCTTCGAGCGCAGCACGATCGAGGCGGGCAGTCCGGCCGTCAGCCCGGCCGAACGGCCCTGGTCCAGCCGCACCCGGATCCACAAGGACGCGGGCTCGATGAGTCGCAGCACGGCTTGCCCTGCCACCACGGTGGACCCGGTTTCGGCGTCGCGGCTGATGACCACGCCCGGTGCGGGCGCGAGCAAGCGCACGTTGTCGCGCTGCTGTCGCAGGCCCGCGCGTTCGGCTGCCAGGCGTTGGGTGTCCTGGCGCGCGGCCGCCAAATTGGCGTCAGCGGCAGCCACGGTGGCTTCGGCTGAAGCCTGCTCCTGCTGCTTGGCCTCGACAGCGCCAGCGCTCATGAACTTCTGCGCACCCAGTTCGACATACCGACGCGCAGTGATGGCAGCCAGTTCGCTGCGCGCCTGTGCGTCGCGTCGCTGCGCTTGTGCCGCAGCGACTGCGTTTGACGCCCGTGCCACCGAGGCCTCCAGGGCTGCCGCGCGCTCGTCCAGGTCCACCGGGTCCATCTCGGCCAGCAACTGGCCGGCCGCAACCGTGTCGCCGACATCGACCAGCACCTTGCTGACTCGGCCGGCAGCAGTCGGCCCGATCAGGTAGGCACGGCGCGCCTCGACCGTGCCGATGCCGAACAGCGACGGCGACAAGCTGCCGACGGTGGCCTGTGTCACCGTCACACGGGTGGGCGCCAGGGGGCCGGAGCGCATGACTGCGTAGCCCAACGCTGCGATCAGCAGCACCGCCAACAGACCCAGACCGAGCCGGCGCGACCAGTTCGAGGGGATCTTCATGCTGCCGCCCGGATGCCGCGAAGATAGATGGCGAATACACCCTCGGCCTGCGTCTTCATCGCTGCCGGCTTGCCGGTCATCATCGACTGCATCACCAGGCCCTGGACGATGCCGACAAAGAGCGTGGCGGCGGCTTCGGGGTCAAGCCCGATCGGCAACTCACCTGACTTCATGCTGCCCTTGAATTGATCCAGCAGCAGCTGCCGGTAGGCCTGCAGCAACGCCCTGACTTCCTGCTTCGCCGGCGAGTCGCCGATCTGCTGCAACTCATGGAAGATGATCCTTGGCGCGCCGGGATGCGCCACCACGAACGCCACATGGGTATGGAACACCGCTTTCAGAGCAAGCACTCCCGAGGTCTCCGCCCGCGCCGCTTCGTCCAGCTTCGCCAGCAGGCTCTCGCGCACCCACTTCATCGCCGCCGCCCAGATGGCGTCCTTGGTGGGAAAGTGCTTGAAGACTGCGCCTTGGCTGACGCCGATGGCAGTGGCGATGTCGCTGGTGGTGATCGACACCGGACTGATGTCCCGGGCCAGGTTCAACGCGGCCGCGGCGATTTCTGCTTGGCGCTCTTCGGTGGGCAGTCTGGTTTGCATGGCAAGTCTCTTCACGGACCAGAGGTAAGTAATTGAACACTTGCCATGATACGCGCATGTGATGCGCTCCGCCATCTCCGGGCTGAACGAGTCAAAGCTCGGAGTTCGGGCGCGTCTGAGTGCGCTCCCGCACAGATGCCCAGGTGCGACTGAGCGCAGGCTAGGCGCCCCCGGCGCATTTGCGCCCGTTGACGACGACGATGACCAGCCAAGTGACCACAACTCCCAACTTCGAACCTGAGGGGAACTCCGCTGCCGGGACGAGGCCGGACGATCAGCCAGCTGGAGACACGCCACTGACGAACGCGGAACTGGTGCAGCTGCGTATCCGCGTGATCGCGCTGGAGAACCTTGTCATCGCGCTGCTGGCCGAGGCAACGGATCGACAACTGACACTGGCGCGAGGCATGGCGACCTACATCTCACCTCGAGCCGGATTTACCCCCCACCCGATCACGCTGCGAGCGGCCGACGAGATGCTGAGCTTGGTCGACCGGGCCGACCGCTACCCCCGCCCGTAGCCGCCTCAATTGCCACCATGCACAGCTTCCACATCTACCGCTACGACCCGGACGCCGACGAGAAGCCACGCATGCAGGTGATCGAGTTGGAGGTGGGCAGCGCTGACCGCATGTTGCTGGACGTGCTGACGCGCCTGAAGGCGATAGATCCGAGCTTGAGCTTCCGCCGCTCCTGCCGCGAAGGCATCTGCGGCTCGGACGCGATGAACATCAACGGCAAGAACGGCCTGGCCTGTGTGACCAACATGCGCTCGCTGCCCAGCACCGTGGTGCTGAAGCCACTGCCCGGCCTGCCCGTGATCCGCGACCTGTTTGTCGACATGACCGGGTTCTTCAAGCAGTACCACTCCATCAAGCCCTGGCTGGTGAACGACGACCGACCGCCCGAGCGCGAGCGACTGCAGTCACCAGAGGCCCGCGATGAACTCAATGGCCTGTACGAATGCATCCTGTGCGCCTGCTGCTCCAGCGCCTGCCCCAGCTTCTGGTGGAACCCCGACAAGTACGTCGGGCCGGCGGGGTTGCTTCAGGCCTACCGCTTTCTGGTGGACAGCCGCGATCAGGCCAGTGGCGAACGACTGGACGACCTCCAGGACCCCTACCGTCTGTTCCGATGCCGAACGATCCTGAACTGCACGGACGTCTGTCCCAAAGGACTGAACCCGGCTCTGGCCATCGGCAAGATCAAGGAAATGATGGTGCGCCGAGCCGTCTGATCGCAGGCTTGGCAAAGCTGATCAGGTGAAAGATCTGTCCACCTTGGCTTAGGAGGATCTCTAGGCCGACACGCCTAGCGAAGGGCGACATCGGCTGCCAACCGCTGCTGCTCGACCACGTCGCGTCTGCGTACGGTGCCGTACGGACTCTCCCTGCGGGACTGAGCAGACTCTGCTGATGCCTGTCGCAAGAGGCGATCAGGCGCTGCACACCAAGCAACGAAAGGTTCATATGCCGGTATGGATCACAGGGATGAAGGTCTTCAGCTGGGTGGTCGTGGCGCTGATGCTGCTGGCCATCCTGTATGCACTGGGGATCTCGCTGACCCACTGGTCGGCGATCTCGGTCTAGGAGCACGGCATGGCCATGACCAAAAAACAGGCGCGCCTGTTCGCCATCGGCTGCACAGCCGCGGCAACTGTCGCCTTCCTTGGCATGACGCTGGACAGCCACCGCCAGTTCGGCAAGCTGACCAACGCCGACCAGTTGACGCCGCAGGTCGTGCGCGGCAAGGACGTCTGGCACGAGAACAACTGCATCAATTGCCACACGCTGTTCGGCGAGGGCGCGTATTACGCCCCCGACCTCACCAAGATCACCAAGCTGCGCGGCGAGGCTTACCTCACTGCGTACATGAAAGACCCCGCGCAGTTCTACGACGAAAAGCGCCACCGGCGCCTGATGCCCAAGCAGGACATCAGCGACCCCGACATCCAGGCGCTGATCGCGTTTCTCGAATGGGTGAGCAACGTGGACAACCAGGGCTGGCCGCCGCGGCCCATCCTGGTGACCGGAGCCACCTTTCCAGGTTCTGACCAGGCCACCGTGGCCGCCACTTCCGACGCCGCAGCGTCGGGCTTGTTGGCTGCGCCGGGCGCGCCCCGGGCGGACGGCGCGGTAGGCCCGGCGCCTCCTGGTGCCCGTCCGATGACCGGCACTGAAAACCCGATGGCGCTGGGCCAGAACGTCTTCCGCACGGCGGCGCCTGCCTGCACCGCCTGCCATTCGGTGGCCCCCGGCGTGAACATGGCCGGGCCCTCGCTGGCCGGGATGTCGTCGCGCGCCGAGCAGATCCTTGCTTCCGGCCAGTACAAGGGCAAGGCCACGGACGTGCCGGGCTACATCCGCGAGTCCGTCGTCGAGCCCAGCGCGCATATCGTGCCCGGCGCCATGTACTCGGCCGGCGGTACATCGTTCATGCCCGACAGCTACCGCACGAGCCTCACGCCCGCGCAAATCGACCAGCTCACCGCCTATCTGGCGAGCCTGCGGTAACAGGAGGACAGCCATGAGATACCAATCGCAGTCGGTGGCCTACTGGTACTTTGCCGTGGCCGTGGCGCTGTTCGGCCTGCAACTCGTGTTCGGCTTGTTGTCGGCCGCCAAGTACCTCGGGCCCGACCCGTTGCTGTACATCCTGCCGTTTGACGTGACGAAGGTGATCCACACCAACTTGCTGATCGTCTGGGTGCTGACCGGCTTCATGGGCGCCACCTACTGGATGGTGCCGGACGAGTCGCGCACCGAGCTGTACAGCACCAAGATCGCCTACCTGCAGCTCGTGATTTGGGTGGTGATGGGGGTGACGGCGGTCATCGGCTACCTCCTCCGCTTCGGTACCGGCAACAAGCTGCTCGAGCAGCCGCTGCCGCACAAGATCGCCATCGTCGTGGCCATGGTCCTGTTTCTCTACAACATCGGCATGACGATCAAGAAGTCGGGGCGCTTCACCACCACCGAAGGTGTGCTGGTCCTTGGGCTGGGGTTGTCCGCGGTGCTGTTCCTGCCGGCGCTGCTGCACTACGAGAACTACACCATCTCGATCTTCTACCGCTGGTGGACGATTCACCTGTGGGTCGAAGGCGTGTGGATGATGATCATGGGCGGCTTCCTGGCCTACCTGTTGATCCGCCTGTCGGGCGTGGACCGCGAGGTGATGGAGAAGTGGCTGTACGTGATCGTCGGCCTGGTGTTCATGGCCGGCATCCTGGGCACCGCACACCATTACTACTGGGTGGGCGTGCCGCAATACTGGCTGCCCATCGGCGGCTTCTTCAGCGCACTGGAGCCAGCGGCGCTGGTCGCCATGGCGGTGTATGCCTACTCGGCGATGCGGCGATCCGGCCTGTCGCATCCCAACAAGCTGGCCCTGCACTGGACGATCGGCAGCGCGCTGTTCACCCTGTTCGGCGCTGGCCTGCTGGGGCTGGCCCACACTTGGCCCAGCGTCAACAAGTGGACCCACGGCACGTTGATCACCGCCATGCACGCCCACTCCGCCTTCTACGGCGCCTACGCGATGATCGTGCTGGCGATGATCACCTATGCGATGCCGGCCATGACGCGCCGGCCCGAAGGCGGTACGTCGATGGGCTGGTGGTCGTTCTGGCTGCAGATCGCCGGCATGTTCGGGATGACGCTGTCGTTTGCCACCGCCGGCATTGGCCAGGTGTACCTCGAGCGCATCATGGGCTTGGGATACCTGGACACGCAGTTGAAGATCCAGGTGCACTTCCTGATGCTGGTGGCCACTGCGAGCGTGTTCACCATCGGTGTGCTGCTGTTCATCGTGGACTTCTTCCGGTTTCCACCGCGCTTCGAGCTGACGCAAGAGCCCGAAGGCGCGCGCCTGGTCCCCGACCGGACAGTGCCCACGTGACGGACTTGGCGCCCACCGAAGCACCCTGGTACCTGGCAAGCGGCGACGAAGTTCTGGTGTTCGAGCAGTGCCATCGCCAGCAACTGGCGGTGATGTTGAAGGGCCCCACCGGCTGCGGCAAGACGCGCTTCGTCGAGCACATGGCGTGGCGCCTGCAGCGGCCCCTGATCACCATTTCCTGCCACGACGACCTCACGGCCAGCGACCTCGTCGGCCGCTTCCTGGTGCGCCACGACGGCACCGCTTGGCAGGACGGGCCGCTGACACGTGCGGTGCGGGAAGGCGCAATCTGCTACCTGGACGAAGTGGTCGAGGCACGCCAGGACACCGTCGTCGTCTTGCACCCCCTCAGCGACCACCGGCGCACGCTGCCCATCGACAAGACCGGCGAGACCGTGCACGCCGCGCCAGGCTTCCAGCTCGTGGTGTCCTACAACCCGGGCTACCAGCGCATGATGAAAGACCTCAAGCCCAGCTCGCGCCAGCGCTTCGTGGCGCTGGACTTCGTGTTTCCCGACGCCGCGAGCGAAGCGCTGATCGTCACCCACGAAGGCGGCATCGACGCCGGCCAGGCGCGCGGTCTGGTGGAACTGGCCAACCGGCTGCGCGGCCTGCACGACCGCGGGCTGGCAGAGGTGCCCAGCACACGGCTGCTGATCGCTGCAGCGCGGCTGCTTGCCGGTGGCGTGGCGTTGCGCACGGCTTGCTATGCCGCCATCGTGGCGCCGCTCTCCGACGAGCCTGCGCTGGTGGCCGCCATGCGCGACCTGGTGGACGCCACCTTCGTGTAGAGAGTCGAGGATTGAGTGGCAGAAGCCGAAGACGTCCTGGCCGACGCAGCGCGCCACGCGACGGAATACGCGCAGTCGCTGTGGCAACGCCACCGGCCCAAAGATGGCCGCCCCGCTCCGCTGCGGCTGCAGGACGTGGCGCGCCGGCTGGACCTGCTGTTGAGCGCAATTTTCGGTCGCAGCTTTGCTTTGCGGCCCGCGCAGGCCGAGTTGCCACCCAACTGGCTGGCGCGCTGCCTGCGCCGAGACCTGCTGCCCTGGCAACCGCAGCCCGTGCCAGCCACCGACGGCGTCTCGCTTTGGCTGCCTGCCACCCCCGGCGAGCACCTGACACCCCCGCAAGCGCTCGCGCTGCTGCGCCTGCAGGCACTGCGCATGGCCATGCGCGCCGAACGGGGCGCGCCCGCGCTGGTGTCGCGCGAACCACTGCTGCGCGGCTGCCACCTGTTGCTGGAGGCGCTGGCCGCCGACGCCGCCCTGGTCGCACGCCTGCCAGGCGTGCGCGACGCGCTGCAGGCGCTGCGCGAAAGTGCCCTGCGGGCACGACCGCCGCTGACACAGTTCCCCGCCGCCGCCCGCCCCTTCGAGCAGCGCGTGCGCGAACTCATGCAAGCCAAGGCATGGGCCGGTGGCGACGCCAGCCCCCGCGAGGTGCTGGCGCAGGCTCAGACCTTGGCCCACAGACTGGCACCCACCTTGCGCGCAACGCAGGGCGCCCGCCTGCCGGCTTGGCTGTGGCCAGACGCCTGGACTGGCGACTGGCGCGCCCCACCGCTGGCGCGCGTGCTGCTGCCGAACGACGCTGCCGACACCGACACGAGCGCGCGGCCGCCGCCCCGCAGCGCCAGGCTGGCGCGCCAGCCTCAGGTGCGCGATGCGCTCGAAGACGAAGACAAGGCGCAGCCGCCAGGCGCCTGGATGCTGCAACTGGACCAGCCCCACGAAACGGCAGAAGACCCGATGGGCCTGCAGCGGCCCACCGACCGCGACGACACCACGGCTACCGAGGAGTTCGCCGACGCGCTGTCGGAACTGCCCCAAGCGCGCCTGGTCAGCACGCCTGCCAAACCGCGGGAGGTGCTGCTCTCGGACGACCCGCCCCAGGCCCGCAGCAAGCGCGAGGCCGAGGCGAGGGCCGAAGAACCGCAGCGCTTCAGCTACCCGGAATGGGACTGGCGCGCAGGCGCCTACCGACACCCTGGGGCCACCGTGTGGCTGCGCCCGGCAGTGGAAGGCCCCGAGCAATGGGTGAAGGACACGCTCGCGCAGCAGGCCGGCATGCTGCAGGAGGTCCGGCGACGCTTCGAGATGCTGCGCGCGCAGCGCGTGCGCCTGCGCCGCCAGATCGACGGCGACACGGTGGACGTGGACGCCTGGTGCGAAGCGCAAGCCGACTACCGCGCCGGCCTGCCGCTGTCACAGCGTTTCTACCTGAGTGAACGACGGGCCCGCCGGGACATGGCGATCACCCTGCTGGTGGACGTCAGCGGCTCCACCGATGGCTGGATCGCCGGCAACCGGCGCGTGATCGACGTCGCCCGCGAGGCCCTGCTGCTGGTGTGCATCGCCCTGGAAGGCCTGGGCGAACGCTACGCGGTACTTGCGTTCTCCGGCGAGGGGCCTCAGGGCGTGGTGGTGTACCCGCTGAAGGACAGCGCCGAGGCCTACAGCAGCACGGTGGCGCGTCGCATCGCGGGGCTGGAGCCGCAGGACTACACCCGGGCCGGCGCCGCCCTGCGCCACGCCACCGCGGGGCTGATGCACGAACCAGCCGAGCATCGCCTGCTGCTGCTGCTGTCCGACGGCAAGCCCAACGACGTGGACGACTACGAGGGTCGTTATGGGCTGGAGGACATGCGCCAGGCCGTGGCCGAGGCTCGGCTGCAGGGAATCTCACCGTTTTGCCTGACCATCGACCGCCAAGCCGCCGACTACCTGCCAGCGGTGTTCGGGCCGCACTGTTACGCGATGCTGGAGCAGCCGCAGCGGCTGCCTGCGGCGCTGCTGGACTGGCTGCGCAGGCTGGTGGTGTCTTGAGTGGGCCAGGCGGGCGTCGAGGCGGTACTGCTCGAGACACATTTTCGAGGCGCGCAGCAGCCCGGCATGTCGCTGCAAGCACGAGCAGTGCAGCCGCATTCTGGCGAACCGGGTCGTCGCGGTGCATGTTGGAATCGAGGTAGCGGAAAGCAGCCCGCCGCGAGCACCCGACAATGGCCGGGACCGCCAGTTCGCGGTCGCATCGGACAGCAGTCGGTCAACTCTGTTGCGAACGGCGAACGCGCCGCCGAGCTGGACACCTCCGAACTTGAAGTTCAGCTGTCTGACGGGTGTGCTTCTGGCAGGTCACGGCCATCAGCCGACGCTGGCGACTGTCAGCTTCAAGGCAGGCCAGACCTTGTCGATTGATCAGCCATTCCCGGTTTAGCACGCTCGCCATCACATGGCGGCCGTTCAGCAGGGAGAGCATCTCGGCCACAACGACGCTTGGGGCCGTGCAGGGCTCGACGACGCCGCACTTCAGCATCATGAAGGCCTGATTCGTCGCACTGCCGCCGTTGCTGCACCTGTCCGGGGTCGAGCGCACGCCAGTCGTTCGGCGCCGCAGGCGCCACGGAAGGCTCCCGGTCTACGCGTTCGAACATGGCCCCGTCCCCACTTTCCCTGTTGAACCTGCCCCAGTCTCACACGAACGCAGTGCCGAAAGGTCACAGAAACGGCACTGCGGGACCCAAACGTAGACTCCAGGCTCATGTCCCTGCTTCTTCTGCTCTCGCTGCCGTTCATCGGCAGCGCGGTTGCTGCGCTGTTGCCCACCACCGCGCGCAACCTGGTGTCGCTGTGGGCAGCCGGCACGGCCCTGGTCGTGGCGGTGCAGCTGGCCTGGCTGTTCCCGGAGATCAGCGCCGGGCAGGTTCTGAGCGAACGCCTGGTCTGGATGCCCGGCCTGGGCATCGACATCGTCGTGCGCCTGGACGGCTTTGCCTGGATGTTCGCGATGCTGGTCAGCGGCATGGGCCTGCTCGTCATCGTCTATGCGCGCTACTACCTTTCGGCAGACGACCCGGCCGCGCGCTTTTATTCGCTGCTGCTGGGCTTCATGGGCGCGATGCTGGGCGTGGTCGTCTCTGGCAACCTGGTGCAGCTGGTGGTGTTCTGGGAACTGACCAGCGTGTTCTCGTTCCTGCTCATCGGCTACTGGACGCACCGCAAGGACGCCCGCCGCGGTGCGCGCATGGCCTTCACCGTCACCGCCACCGGGGGGCTGGCGCTGCTGGCCGGTGTGCTGCTGCTGGGCCACATGGTGGGCAGCTACGAACTCGACGTGGTGCTACAGGCGGGCGACCTGGTGCGCGCGCACCCGCTGTACCCGCTGGCCCTGGGTCTGGTACTGCTGGGCGCGCTCACCAAGAGCGCGCAGTTCCCCTTCCACTTCTGGCTGCCGCATGCCATGGCCGCGCCCACGCCGGTGTCGGCCTACCTGCACTCGGCCACGATGGTGAAGGCAGGTGTGTTTCTGCTGGCGCGGCTGTGGCCGGTGCTGTCGGGCACGCCCGAATGGTTCTGGATCGTCGGCGGCGCAGGCCTGGCCACGCTGCTGCTGGGCAGCTACGTGGCGATGTTCCAGAACGACCTGAAGGGCCTGCTCGCGTACAGCACCATCAGCCACCTGGGCCTGATCACGCTGCTGCTGGGGCTGAACAGTCCGCTGGCGGCGGTGGCGGCCGTGTTCCACATGATGAACCACGCCACATTCAAGGCCTCGCTGTTCATGTCGGTGGGCATCATCGACCACGAAAGCGGCACGCGCGACATGCGTCGCCTGGACGGGCTGTTCCGCTTCATGCCCATCACCGGCACGCTGGCCATCGTGGCCTGCGCAGCCATGGCCGGGGTGCCGCTGCTCAACGGCTTCCTGTCGAAGGAGATGTTCTTCGCGGAGACGGTGTTCGTCACCGCCCACCCGGCCATCGAATACGGCCTGCCCGCCGCCGCCACGCTGGCTGGCGTGTTCGCGGTGGTGTATTCGTTGCGCTTCGGCCACGACGTGTTTTTCGGCCCGCCGCCCACCGACTGTCCGCGCCAGCCGCATGAGCCGGTGCACTGGATGCGCGTGCCGGTGGAACTGCTGGTGCTGGCCTGCGTGGTGGTGGGCATGTTGCCGGCCTGGTCCATCGGTCCGGTGCTGGCACTGGCCGCACAGCCGGTGGTGGGCGGCGTGCTGCCCGAGTACAGCCTGGCGGTCTGGCACGGCTTCAACACGCCGCTGGTGATGAGCCTGGTGGCCACGCTGGGCGGCCTGATCGTCTACCTGCGTTTTGCCGCGCGCTTCAAGCAACGCAAAGGGCGGTCGGCGCCCGGGCTGCAGGGCCTGGACGGCCAGCGCCTGTTCGAGAACACGCTGGCCCGCGCCTCCGATGGTGCGCGCCGGCTGGTGCGCTGGCTGGGCACCCGGCGGCTGCAGCCGCAGTTGTTCGCGATGTTGCTGATTGCCGGCCTGGCGGGCCTGGGCTCGGCGCTGATCGTGCCGCTGGCCTGGGGCGACCGCGCCCGCGTGCCGGCCACGCCCGAGTTCGTGCTGCTGTGGGTGGTGGCCGGGGCCTGCGCCATCGGTGCGGCCAACCAGGCCAAGTTCCACCGCCTAGCGGCGCTGGCGATGATGGGCGTGGTGGGCCTGGCGCTGTGCATCACCTTCGCCTGGTTTTCGGCGCCCGACCTGGCGCTGACACAGCTGGCGGTGGAGGTGGTGACGCTGGTACTGTTCCTGCTCGGACTGCGCTGGATGCCCAAGCGGGAAGAGGCCGACGACCCGCGCATGGCCCGGCGCGCCTGGTGGCGCCGCCGCCGTGACCTGGTGCTGGCCGGCGGCATCGGTGTCGGCCTGTCGGCGCTGTCGTATGCGCTGCTGACCCGCAATGCGCCGCTGTCGATCTCGCCCTTCTTCCTGGAAAAGGCGCTGCCCGAAGGTGGCGGCACCAACGTCGTCAACGTCATGCTGGTCGACTTCCGCGCCTTCGACACGCTGGGCGAGATCACCGTGCTGGGTATCGTCGGGATCACCGTCTATGCGCTGCTGCGCCGCTTCCGCCCGGCGCGGGAAACGGTCGAGCTGACCGAGCAGCAACAGGCCTCGGCCGACGCCGCCGGTGCCGACCTGATCGACCGCGACGGCGACCGCGACGACCACCTGCCGCCCTACCTGGAAGTGCCCGCCGTGCTCGTGCGCCTGCTGCTGCCGGTGGCCGGGCTGTTTGCCTTCCACTTGTTCATGCGCGGCCACAACGAACCCGGCGGCGGCTTCGTGGCCGGGCTGGTGGTGGCCATCGCCTTCATCGCCCAGTACATGGTCAGCGGCACACGCTGGGTCGAAGCGCGCCTGCATCTGCTGCCCACGCGCTGGATCGCCAGCGGCCTGCTCATCGCGCTGGTCACCGGCCTGGGCTCGCTGGCGCTGGGCCACCCCTTCCTGACCACACACACCGCCCATGTCACCTGGCCGCTGGTGGGTGAGGTGCACTTGCCCACCGCCGCCCTCTTCGACCTGGGCGTGTTCGCGGTCGTGGTGGGCTCGACGCTGCTGCTGCTCACGGCCATCGCCCACCAGTCGCTGCGCGCCCGCCGGCGGCACGGTCCGGCTGCGGCGGAAGGGCAGGAAGACTGATGGAACTGGTGATCTCGATCGCGATCGGCGTGATGGCCGGCGCCGGCGTCTGGCTGGTGCTGCGGCCGCGCACTTTCCAGGTGCTGATCGGCCTGGCGTTGCTGTCCTATGCCGTCAACCTGTTCATCTTCAGCGTGGGCAGCCTGGCCACCGACCGTGAACCCATCATCCAGCCGGGCCTGGCAGCCGACCTGGTGCACTACAGCGACCCGCTGCCGCAGTCGCTGGTGCTGACGGCCATCGTCATCGGCTTCGCGACGACGGCGCTGTTCCTGGTGGTGCTGCTGGCGCTGCGCGGCCTGTCGGGCGGCGACCATGTCGACGGGCAGGAGGAAGGACCTTGATGCCCGCCCCCGAACACCTGCTGGTCGCCCCGGTGCTGCTGCCGCTGGCCACCGCGGCACTGATGCTGCTGCTGGGCGAAGGCCGGCGCGGGCTGAAGTCGGTGGTCAACGTGTTGTCCACCGCCTCGGGCCTGGCCATCGCCGTGAGCCTACTGCTGGGCGTGGCCGGGCGCGACGCGCCGGCGGCCTTCGGCGTCTACCTGCCCGGCAACTGGTCCGTGCCCTTCGGCATCGTGCTGGTGGCCGACCGCCTGTCGGCCATGATGGCGGTGCTGACCGGCTGCGTAGGCCTGGCATCGCTGCTGTACGCGCTGGCGCGCTGGCAGCATGCCGGGGTGTACTTCCATGTGCTGTTCCAGCTGCAGCTGATGGGGCTGTACGGCGCCTTCCTGACTGCCGACCTGTTCAACCTGTTCGTCTTCTTCGAAGTGCTGCTGGCCGCCAGCTACGGCCTGCTGCTGCACGGCGGCGGCGGTGCGCGCGTGCGCGCCGGGCTGCACTACATCGCGATCAACCTGGTGGCTTCGCTGCTGTTCCTGATCGGCGTGGCGGTGCTCTACGGCGTCACCGGCACCTTGAACATGGCCGACATCGCTCAGAAGCTGCCCGCCGTGCCGGCCAGCGACCGCGGGCTGCTGCACGCCGGGGCGGCCATCCTGGCCATCGCCTTCCTGGCCAAAGCCGGCCTGTGGCCGCTGAACTTCTGGCTGCCACCGGCCTATGCCGCGGCCAGCGCGCCGGCGGCGGCGGTGTTCGCCATCCTCACCAAGGTCGGCGTGTACGCCGTGCTGCGGTTGTGGACCTTGTGTTTTCCGGCCGATGCCGGGGCCTCGGCCGGCTTCGGCGGCGACGTGCTGGTCTGGGGCGGCATCGCCACGCTGGCCTTCGGGGCGGTGGGCATGCTGGCGTCGCAGCAGCTGGCGCGGCTGGCCGGCTACGCGGTCATCGCATCGTCGGGCACGCTGATCGCGGCCATCGGGTTCGACGCTCCGGCGTTGAGCACAGGTGCACTGTTCTACCTGGCCAGCTCCACGCTGGCCGGCTGCGCGCTGTTCCTGCTGGTGGAACTGCTGGATCGTTCGCGCCAGGTCGAACTGGGCCCGCAGGAACTGGACGACGGCAACGACGCGCTGCCCGCCTTCCTGGACGCCGAGCCGCCCGCCGGCACCAACCTGGACGACAACGAGGAAGCGCTGATCGGCCGCGCCATCCCCGCCGCGCTGGCGTTCCTGGGCGTGGCGTTCACGGTCTGCGCGCTGGTCACAGCGGGCCTGCCGCCGCTGTCGGGCTTCGTCGCCAAGCTGGCGATGCTGTCGGCGCTGCTGGTGCAGCCCACGCTGGCGGCGTGGACCTTGTTCGGGCTGTTGATCGTCTCGGGCCTGTGTGCGGCCATCGCGCTGATGCGCGTGGGCATGCGCCACTTCTGGACCACCCAGGACCGCCCGGCGCTGCGCCTGCGCGTGATCGAGACGCTGCCCATCGCCGGGCTGCTGGCGGCATCCGCGGCCCTGGTGCTGCAGGCCGACGCCGGGCTGGCCTACACCCGCGCCGCGGCCGATTCGCTGCATGCACCGCAGCTCTACATCGACGCGGTGATGGGCGCAAGGCCGGTGGCGCGCCAGGCGGTGGCCCCATGAAGCGCCTGCTGCCTTCGCCCTGGTTATCGCTGGGCCTGTTCGGTGGCTGGCTGCTGCTCACGCGCAGCTTCAGCCCGGGCCAGGTGCTGCTGGGCCTGCTGGTGGCCGTGGTGATGCCGCTGCTGATGGCGCCGCTGCGGCCGCGGCCCGGCCCGCTGCGGCGCTGGGGGCTGCTGCTGCGGCTGATCCTGCGCGTGGCCGTGGAGGTCGTGCGTTCAGCGGTGGTGGTGGCGGCGGGCGTGCTGTGCGCCGGTTCGCGGCCGCCGCGCGGCGCCTTCGTGGTGGTGCCGCTGGACCTGCGCGACACGCATGCGCTGGCCGCGCTGGCGATGATCTCGGCCGTCATCCCCGGCACGGTCTGGTCGGAACTGGCCCCCGACCGCAGCGCCTTGCTGATGCATGTGTTCGACCTCGACGACGAGGCCGCCTTCATCCAGCACTTCAAGAACGACTATGAACTGCCCTTGAGGGAGATCTTCGAATGAGCCTTGTGCTGTCGCTGGCGATCACAGCCACGCTGGTCTTGTATGCCGCCGCCATGGGCATCGCCATGGTGCGCATGTTCAAGGGGCCGAGCGCGCAGGACCGGGTGCTGGCGCTGGACTTCGTCTACGTGGTGGGCATGCTGGTGATGCTGGTGCTGGCCATCCGCTACGACAGCGAGATGTACTTCGAAGGCGCGCTGGTGATGGTGCTGTTCGGCTTCGTGGGTTCGGTGGCGCTGGCCAAGTTCCTGCTGCGCGGCGAGGTCATCTGAACATGCCCGACACCCTACCCCTGTGGACCGAGGTCCTGGTCGCCATGCTGCTGCTAGGCAGCGGCGCGGTGGTGCTGGTGGCCGCGCTCGGCCTGTGGCGCCTGCCCGACTTCTTCCTGCGCATGCACGCCCCGGCGCTGGCGTCGACGCTGGGCGCGTGGATCGTCACCCTCGCCTCCATCGTGCACTTCACCGCCCACGGGCCCGGGCTGGCCCTGCACGTCTGGCTGATCATCATCGTGCTGTCGATCACGGCCCCGGTGACGACCATCGTGCTGGCCCGCGCCGCGCTGTTCCGGCGGCGGCAGGCGGGCGACGACCTGCCACCGCCGCTGCAGCCGCGTCGCTGAACGCCGCTGTCGCAGTCAGCTTGCGCTGCGTGTGGAGACGAGCACGTCGGCGCTGCCCTCGGCGAGCACGTGCTTGGTCACGCTGCCGAGCAGCAGGTCCGCCGTGGCCGACTGGCCGTGCTTGCCCAGCACGACCAGATCGCAATCGTGCGATTGCTCGTTCTCGACGATGCGCAGCGACGCGTCGCCCTCCACGACGCAGGGCTCCCACTGCGCGGGCGACAGCCCCGCCTCGTCCGTCAGCGCGAACACGCGCTGGCGGGCCTGCGCACGCGCCTGTTGTCGATACATCTCGACCGTGGCGGCATCGACCCCGGCGAAGTGCAGCTTTTCCTCGAATGGCACCTGAAACACCGTGAGGATGACGAGATGGGCGTTCGGTGCGACGCGTCGCGCCAGCGTGACCGACTCGAGCGACCAGGCAGAGAAGTCGACCGCCACCAGCACGCGCTGATAGGGCTCATGCGCGGTCTGTCGCACCACGAGCAACGGCCGGTCGGTGCGCCGCATCAGCCGCTCCGACGTGGTCCCCAGCACCAAGCGGCGAAGAAAACCGACGCCGCGTGCGCCCAGCACCAGCAGCTGCGCATCGAGGCGTTCAGCCGCCCGAAGGATCTCGTCCATGGGCGATCCAGCAGCAGCCTCGGTGTTCACCTGTACTTGGTGGGCGTTGGCGAGTTGGGTGGCGAGTTCACTCAACTGGCGATGCGCCTCGTCGTGCATCTTCTGTTCCGGCGCGCTCGATGCGCCGAGCCACTCACGGATCTTCGCCAGCGGCTCGCCGGGCAGCACATGCATGACGGTCAGCGCAGAGTGAGCGTCGTGCGCAAGGCGAGCAGCCCGGTCGGCAGCATGGCGGGCGTGTGCTGAGAAGTCGGTGGCGACGAGGATCGGGCTGAGTGCGGACATGAAAAGGGCCTCGGTTGATGCTGCGACCATATGGACTGTCGGGCAATACGAATTCCTGACCTTGAGTGGCAGCCCACTGACGGGATCAGCAATACGTCAGCGGTGGCTTCCTGCGCTGTGTGGCGGCATGCCGAGCCACGCATGATCGTTCAGGCGGCTGAGTGCGAATACGCTGAGTTTGTTCCCTGTCGACCATCTCAATGCCTCGATCGTGACGCTTGATCTGAACTCGGATATCGGAAGGGTAGCTTTCTGGTGTTTGCTCATGCAAGCCCATGGACTGCAATGGGTCGCTAGACAAGGCTTTCCAGAGCAACCCTCAGCCGCCCCTCGCGGTTCTTCAAACCTGACCGATAGCCAAGCCTTGGCTCAACTTGTCTCACGACCACTAAGCAGCCATTTGTGCTCGCCTGGGCGGGGTGCCTGCCTTGTCGCGCGTCAACGCGCAGGGGGCGGCCTTATGTTGGCCTTGTTGGCGACATCGACCACAGGGCGGTAGTCCCAGTCACGCACCGACTGGACAAGCTCCTCGACCTCTTCCACCGGCATGTGCAGCATCTGCAGCGCGGTGGCGCCCAGCCGCAGGCTGGCCTCGATGGCCTCGGGATGCGCCTGCGCGGCGCCCGCCTGGATCAGTGCAGCGCTTTCGTGGAGATTGCGCGCCCGGGCGATCACCGGCACCTGCGGGCAGGCGCTGCGCAGCAGCGTGATGGCCTTCAGCGCCGTGGCTGGATCGCTGACCGCCAGCACCACCAGCGCCGCGCGGTCCACATGGATCGCCGCCTGCAGTTCAGGGTCGGCAATGTCGCCGTACGACACGGCGTGCCCGTCGGCCCGGCCCTGCGCGACGCGCTGGGGATCGGTGTCAAAGGCGACGAAGGGGACAGCTTTCGAGTGCAGCAGCACGGCGATGGTGTGGCCTACCCGCCCGTACCCGCCAATCACCACCGGCCCAGGCTCGCCTTCATCGCGCTGAAGCTCGATTGGGTCGCGCGGCTCGTGCCGCGGCCCGGAGATGCCGCTGAGCCGAAGAGCGATCGCGCCGTTGAAGCGTATCAGGAGCGCGCCCACCACCATCGCCAGCAACACCGCGCTGATGACGATCTGGCCCAGGCGTGCGTCGACGACGCGCGCTTCGAGCGCGATGGCCACCAGCGCCAGGCCGAACTCGCCGCCGACAGCCAGCAGGAGCGCTGTGCGCCAGGCCTGCGCCAGCGGCAGGCCGACCCGTCGCACCATCACAGCGACGATCAGCAGCTTGCTCAGCAGGATCACCGCGGCGCCGAGCAGCGCCCAGTGCAGCACGGGCCACACGGCGACCGGATCGAACAGCATGCCGATGCCGACGAAGAACAGGCCGAGCAGGACGTCGCGGAAGGGCCGTATCGTGGCCTCGACCTGATGGCGAAACTCGGTCTCGCCGAGAATCATGCCGGCCAGGAAGCCGCCGAAGGCGAGCGACAGCCCCAGGCCGTGCGTGGTCCACGCCGCCAGCAGCGCGATCAGCAGCACCGTGAGCGTGAACATCTCCGCCGAGCGCCGTTCGGCTACGTGGTGAATCAGCCGACGCAGCAGCAGCCGACCCACCAGAAACACCAGCGCGAACGCCAGCACCGCCTTGCCCACGGCCCAGGCCAGCGCGCCGGCGAGCGCATCGGCCGCCGTGGCAACGCCCAGCACCGGAATGACAACCAGGAAGGGCACGGCGGTGACGTCCTGAAACACCGACATGGCCAAGCCCAGTCGTCCATGCGGGGTGTTGTCCTCGCCACGCTCCTTTAGCAGGCTGGCGATGATGGTCGTCGAGGACTGCGCGAACACCGCGCCGAGCACGAATGCAGCCGCCGCAGGCAATCCGGCGGCCCAGCCCGCCAGCGCCACCGCCGCGGTCGTGAAGGCGACCTGTCCCGTGCCCAGGCCGAGCACCTGATGCCGCAAGGCCTGCAACTGCGGCAGCGAGAAGTTTAGCCCGATCGTGAACAGCAGGAAGACGACGCCGAACTCGGCCAGGGCTGCGAACTCCGGCACTTGCACCGTGGGCCCGACCGTGTGCGGGCCGAGGATCACGCCCACCAGCAGGTATCCCAGGGCAGAGGGCACCTGCAGCCGCTGGCAGGCGAGCACCACAGCCAACGCCACGGCCAGCAGCAGCAGGATCTGTGTCAGATGCGCCATGGCGGCTTAACGACGGCGCGCATAGGAAAGTCCAATCCAACTGTCCACTTACCAAGATCGACCGCGGCTGTGTCCAGATGGACCGTGCGCTGCGTGCTCCCCGGCCATAGAGCACCAGCTTGTGCCAGCCCAGCAGCTTAACGGCATGTAGGTCGGATGACGGATGTCTGTGCATGGTGGTCAAGCGGCAGCTGCTTGCTCAGGCGGTGGCGCGGGTGGGCGTACCAACGGACTGACTACAAAAAGACGACTGCCAGGCATGGCGCCAGGGCAGTACGGCACGCCATCAAGTCCATTGAGCCTCCGGTTACAGATCAGGCGGTTTTCATGAACGTCCGCAATCCGGTGGTCCGTCAAGGTGAACGTATGTCGGAAGTGGGTCGAGGCCGTGTGGAAACTCTTTGCCTCGACCGATGTCATAGCTCCCATCAGACCGGCGGGAGTGATCGATGGGACGGTACGTCGAGGGGCAGGA
>LNFM01000291.1_pt1 | contig 129724 bp, 125 predicted proteins | sample 596031 | NCBI WGS metagenome assembly LNFM01 (sample SAMN04254537, study PRJNA301005) | activated carbon metagenome | isolation source: dual media filters at the Ann Arbor, Michigan drinking water treatment plant | place: USA: Ann Arbor | reverse complement strand
GCGCCCCATAACAGGATGGTGCAGGTGAACGCTGTATAGGCGCCGCCGACGCTGGTATCGGCTGCCGTAAGCGCCAGGCCGCCAAGCGATCCGGCGAGCAGCCCTCCTGCCAGCAACGCCCGCGACGCTTCAAAGCGTCCAGAACGTCCCACCAGCAAAAGCACGGCCCCGGTGCTGAACCACCATACAAACGCAGCGTAGATGGGTGGGACCGTGTATGACGCTGTCAACGTCCTCTCCTCACCATGCCGGTTGCATGCAGATTTCGCGCGGCAGCGCATTCGGCTTCACCGGCAACAGGAACAGACGCGCGAATGTCAGCGCAGCCCTGCCCGCCAGACCGGCGCGCTTTACTTTCGACATGAGGCCGCCCTTCTCGCGTGCGTCGGCGATCGCTTCGGATATCAAGCGCAGGCGCTCCAGGCCGGCGAGAAAGCGCGGATCGTCGAGATCGAGCGTGACCGGAAACACCTGTTTGGAAATTTCAGAGGTGATACGGAATACCCGCATATCGTATTCGGTCGGGTGCATCCCCAGTGCCTCGTGGAACGCCGGCCGCATATGATCGCGCACATACATGGTGGCGAACACCGCAAGCAGAAAAAACCGGATCCACAGCTTGTTGACCCCGCGCAGCAGCGACGGATCGGCTCGCATCAGAAGCGCAAAGGCTTCACCATGGCGGAACTCGTCGTTGCACCACAATTCAAACCAACGGAAGATCGGGTGGAATTGACGCTCCGGGTGCCGCTCCATCTGCCTGTAGATCGTGATGTAGCGGGCGTAGCCGATCTTCTCGGACAGATAGGTCGCGTAGAAGATGAACTTCGGCCGGAAGTAAGTGTACTTCTTCACTTTCGTCAGAAAACTCAGATCGACGCCGATGCCGTGATCCTTGAGAATCTCATTGATGAAGCCGGCGTGGCGGGCTTCGTCGCGGCTCATATAGGCGAACAACTCCTGGATATCCTTGTTCTTGATCCGCTTCTTGATCTCCGCATAGAGCACGCAGCCGGAGAATTCCGCGGTGAGCGAGCTCACCAGGAAATCCTTGAACTCCTTGCGCAGGTCCGGCGGCAGCGATTCCAGATCGTTCTTGAATTCATCAGTCTTGACGAAGTGCGCCTTGTTGTGATCGGCGCGCAATTCCTTGATCACGGCGTTCCATTCGGAACGCACCAGGCTGACATCAAGGCGATCCATCGCCTCGAAATCGGTGGTGTAGAAGCGTGGGCTGAGAATCGTATCCTCGCGCGCTTTGTCGAGGCTTTCGGCGCTGCCCTTGATGCCGGTTCGCGTCTGCAGGCTGCCTTGCGTTCCGCCTTCCATGGGGATCATGTTACTCTCCCATCCGAGAAGCTGACTTCGTAAAGCTCGGTCAATTCAAGATAACCTTCGATCCGCGCGCGCAGCCGGTCGAGCCGACTGCCGCGGACCACCGTGGCGGTGCGGCGCACGACGAGGCGCTGGCCAAATTCGACGCCGGTCGGGGCGTCATGCACCCTGACTTGATCGCCCGGCTTGATGTCGATGTCGCCATCGAGAACGACATGGGCGTGCAAGGTCTCCGAGGTCTGCTCGATCTCGACCGTGCAGGGCACGTCGAACGACTTGCGCGAACCGGTCCAGACCATGGTCATGCCGCGCCTCCCCGAAGTTTCATCAACCGCGCAAAGGCCTCGGTGTTGGCCGACCCAAAGGCATCGAGATCAATCTGCTTGCCGGTCGAGGTGTCCGTCAGCGTGATCTGGCCGTTGACGAAGCGCGTCAGTCGGAACGGCGGCTGCGCGCCGATGTCGCCGAGCTTTCTTTCCCGCGCCAGCCCGCGTAGCACCACCCGAATGAAGCCGTTGCTGCCGGGCGCGAGCGTATCCACCAGTTGCTGGTTGGAAGCGTCGTACACCAGCACCGCGCCATTCTTGCCGTCCTCGAACCGGAGATCGCGGCTTTCAACAGCCGCCGGCAGCGTCATCCGGACTTCGCCTATGCCCGTCAACCGGACGGTCGTAACGGAGGCAAGGGCGAACAGGATCAGGGCCGCCGCGGCCAGCACGCCGCCTTTGGGGACGACGGGCTCGTGAATGACCTGGCTCATGCGTTGTCTCCGTTTCAAGCTGCCACGGTGTCTGGTGAATGCGGGATGGTATTGGACACGAAATCGGATGCGCCGGCCTGCACCAGCGAGATCGCCGACGGTCCCGGTTGTCCCGCCAGCGCCTCCGCCAGCTTCGCCGCGACCGCTGCCGCATCCGGTATCGAACTCAGCATCGGCTCCGGTGCCCGCAGCCCCCACGGGCGGATGTGCGGCCAGAGCAGCAGGTAGGAGACGCGCTTGTTGTCCGAGACCCGCAGCGGGATATCGCCGCTGCCGTCGCGGTAGGTTTTCAGCGCCGCGTTCGCGATCCTGGAGAGCGGGATGTTCATCGTCATCGGCAGCGCCACGCCGAACTGGAACAGAACCCGCTTGCTGGTGATGGTGTAACAGGCGGCGCGCCGGAACAGCCACGCGAGAGCGGCAAGCACCGCGATGGCACTCGTTGCGGGAACGATCAGCCACAGCGCGGAGATGGCGGCTTCAGCCGGCGCCATACCGTGCGACCAGTTCGACCACAGCCGCCACACCAGCAGCAGGCCGAAATAGATCGCGACCTCGCGGATGTGGAACGAGCGCCACGCCAATCCCCTGAACGTGGGCTTGCCCTGCCAGATCACGCGCTCGCCAACGGGCAAGGGCGCCGGCAACTCCTTGAACTGCAGATTCCTGAACTGTTGATAATCCTGTTTCACAGCAGCGGCTCCTGTCGTGCCGGCGTGGCATAGAGCGTGCCGGCGCCGTAGTAGCCAACGATGCGGTCTTCCTCGAGCTTGGTCACCTGATCGAGGCTTCGGGTGGCCGGCACGTCGGCGAACTGGCTGCCGAGAATGGCGTTGACCCAGACCCGGCGGCGATAGCGATCGATCTTGGCGAACGGCAGCGGCAGCAGTACGCGCCTGGCTCCATCTGGTGTTGTGACCTCGACTTCGAGATAGCGGATCAGGGCCTCGGCGCGATCGACCCATACATCGGTCACCACCCCACCAATTTCGCTGTCCGCACCGAGCACTCTCATGCCGCGTGGATCCGGATCGCGGGCTTCGAGATAGGTACCCTCGGCCAGCCGCAACGGAACGATGCAGGGTATGTCGTCCATGGTGAGTTCGGGAACGTCCTCGCGGGCCGCGTAGGAGCCGGGCCCGACGCCATCGAGCATCGGATTGCCGGTCGGCTCCATCGGCGCTCCCGGCCATACCGCAATCGGCGCAACCGCGACGTCGCGGCGATCGTTCTTGTGGTTCGGAAGGGTCGCGACGTGACCGCCCCGCAGCAAATAGTTCTTGGGTTCGGGCATGCGGGGAAAGCCGTGTACCACGCCGCCGCCAAGCGCGGTGGAGTCGAGCGGATAGCCCTCGCGCTTGTCCTCGCGGCGAAGATAGTAAATCAGGCCCGCGAAGAAGATCCAGAAGACGTAGAGCGTGACCTGTGCCAGGTCCATGTAAGCGCCGGATTGCATGAGAGACCTCCTCTCGTTGACTAACCAGGAAATTCAGCGAGACCGAACTTTGTTGAAGGCTGCGAGAAGCCCGTGCGTGCCGTGCGCACGAGCGGGCCGATCGCAACCAGAGTGGCGAACAACAACGCAATTTCGATGTGGTAGACGACGCTGTATCCCGTCGAGGGATCGGTCAGCGCGCGGCCGAGCGCGCCGCTTGCAGCCAGCGACGACACCGCGTCGCGAATGCCGCCGCCCAGCGCAATCCCGCCGCCAGCCGCGGTCGCCTGCACGGCGCCCCATGTGCCCATCGCCAATCCGCTTTCCCCGTCCCGCGCCAGCGCCATCGCGGCGGTCAGCGTTCCCGCCGCAAACAATCCGCCGCCAAATCCGATCAGGGCGGTGCCAATCCGGAACAGCAGCACCGAGCCCAAGGGTGCTGCGAAGATCACCGCCGCGAAAGCGAAGATGCCGGCTACCGCGCCGAAACCCGCGATGCGATAAGGATCCGCGTTGCGTCCCAGAGTCCTTGCGGCCAGTCCGAATCCCGCGAGCGTACCGAGCGCGAAGAAGGCGGTGAGCGCGGTGGTCTGCCCGACGCTGAGTTTCAGGATTTCGGCACCATACGGCTCCAGCAGAATATCCTGCATCGAGAAGGCGGAGGTACCCAACGCGAGCGCGACAAGGACGCGGATCGAACCGCCGGATCTCCGGAACCGGGCCCAGGATTGCTGGAACTCCGGCCGCGCGCGCGAGGCCGAGGTCAGCGAGGGATTGCGCGCTTCCTGCTTCCACAGCGCAGCGATGTTGAGCAGCAACTGCGTGACCGCAACCCCCTGGATCACCTGGATCAGACGGATCTCGTCGAAGTTACGCAACAGCTCGCTGAAGATCAGTGCACTGCCGACCATTCCAAACAGCAGCATCACGTAGAGGAAGGCGACCACGCGCGGCCGCGCATTCTCCGGCGCAATATCGGTTGCCAGCGCCAGGCCAGCAGTCTGGGTCGTGTGCATACCTGCGCCGACAAGAAGGAAAGCCAGCGCCGCGCCGAATTGGCCATAGACGGCCGGATATTCGCCGGTGCCCGACAGCACCAGCAACGCGAACGGCAGGATGGCGAAGCCGCCGAACTGCAGCAGCGTGCCCATCCAGATATAGGGTACACGCCGCCAGCCGAGCACCGAGCGGTGATTATCCGACTTGAAACCGATGAGGACACGGAACGGTGCGAACACCAGCGGGATCGACACCATCAGCGAAACCAGCAGCGTCGATACACCGAGCTCGACGATCATCACGCGGTTGAGCGTGCCGTTGAGCAATACAATGGAGATGCCGGTCGAGACCTGGAACAGCGACAGCCGCAGCAGCCGTCCGAGCGGAAGCTCTTTGGTGGCAGCGTCTGCAAAAGGAAGGAAACGCGTCCCAAGGCGCATCCAGCCCTTTGCAAATGTCGCGGAGACGCGGGTCATCGCGGTATCATCTCCAACGCCTGGGATTTGTAGAATCCGCTGGCGACACGGTGGCTGCGGCCAATCTGCCAGCGCTCCAGCCCTTCATCCGCGATGAGGAGCCGACGCAATTTCTGTTCGGCTACCGGCTCGATCGCCGGTGCACGATCGCCGCGCGGAAAAAGCCGGCCGACGGCATGCATGACGGCCAGAGCCGGAGTTTTCGGGGCGAACGTAACTAGCAACGAATCCTGGGTGCGCTCGGCCAACCCCGCCATGATCCGGCAGGTATCCGCCGGGCGGTAATGGATCAGCGAATCCATCGCAACCACGTAATCGAATTTTCCCAGTTTTGGATCGAGCATATCGCCGGACCTGAACTCGATGGCCGATGAGTTGAGATCCTGCGGAAGACGTTCGCGCGCCACCGAAACCAGCGTGGGAGACAGATCGATGGCGACCACACGCGCGCCGCGCCGCGCCGCTTCGATCGATAGCGCGCCGGTGCCGCAACCCGCATCGAGCAACCGCGCACCGCTCATGTTCTGAGGCAGCCACGACAGCAGCGTGTTGCGCATCTCATCCCGCCCGGCGCGGACCGTGGCCCTGATGCGACCGACCGGTGCATCGGAGGTCAGCTTGGCCCACGCATCGACCGCGGTCCGGTCGAAATAGGTCTCAAGCTCGCCACGCCGTTCGAGATAGGTTGCAATGGACATCAGTCGAACCCCAGCAGATCGAAGATTTCGCGATCCTTGAGCGATTTTCCCGGTAACGGCTCGATCGTTCCCGCCCACAGTTCAGCGGCGAGCCGCATGTATTCGTCCGTGACGGCTTTCAATTCCGGCGTCTCGTCCATCTCGAACAACGTCGATTTCTTCAGGCGGCTCTTGCGGATGACATCGAGGTCCGGGAAATGCGCGACGCGCTTCAAGCCGGCCTGTTCGTTGTAACGGTCGATCTGGTCAGTATCCTTGCTGCGGTTGGCGATCACACCGCCAAGTCGCACGCCGTAATTTTTCGATTTGGCTTCGATCGCGGCGACGATACGGTTCATCGCGAATATCGAGTCGAAATCATTCGCCGCGACAATCAGCGCCCGGTCCGAATGCTGCAACGGTGCGGCAAAGCCGCCGCAGACGACGTCGCCGAGAACATCGAAGATCACCACGTCGGTATCTTCGAGCAGATGATGCTCCTTAAGCAGCTTCACGGTCTGTCCGACGACGTAACCGCCGCATCCGGTTCCGGCGGGCGGACCTCCGGCCTCAAGGCACATCACGCCGTTGTAGCCCTCGAACACGAAATCCTCCGGCCGCAGTTCTTCGGCATGAAAATTCACAGACTCCAGCACGTCGATGACGGTCGGGACGAGGCGCTTGGTCAGCGTGAAGGTCGAGTCGTGCTTGGGGTCGCAGCCGATCTGCAGCACGCGTTTGCCGAGCTTCGAGAAGGCGACCGAGAGGTTCGACGACGTCGTACTCTTGCCGATCCCGCCCTTGCCGTAGACCGAAAAGACCTTGGCGGTCCCGATCTTGAGCTTGGGATCGAGCTGGACCTGAACGCTGCCTTCGCCGTCGCCGCAGCAGGACGGGCTCTTGAGCGACGATGGCCTGGTCTGGATATTCATGCGGCAACTCCCACGCCTTCAAGGCGGTCTTCGAGCTCTTCGCCTGCCCTGCGCAGGACATCGAGCATCTCCGGATCTGGCGACCAGTATTTGCGTTCGTGCGCCTCGATCAGCCGGTTCGCGACCTTTGCGGAGGCTACCGGATTGAGTGACGCCAGCCGTTCGCGCATCGCGGGATCGAGCATGAAAGTCTCGGTAAGCTGCCGGTATACCCAAGGCGCCACCTCGCCTGTGGTCGCCGACCAGCCCATGGTGTTGGTGACGTGCTCTTCGATCTGGCGAACGCCCTCGTAGCCGTGCTTGAGCATGCCCTCGTACCATTTCGGATTGAGCATCCGGGTACGGGTCTCCAGCGAAACCTGCTCCGATAGCGTGCGAACCGTGCCAGTGCCGCGGGTCTGATCGCCGATATAGACCGGCGGGGACTGTCCGCCTTTGGCCATGCGTACGGCGCGGCTGATCCCGCCCAGCGTATCGAAATAATGATCCACGGTGGTAACGCCGAGTTCGACCGAGTCGAGGTTCTGGTAGGCGAGATCAACGGTGGCCAGCGCGTTCTTCAGAAGCGCCGTCTGCTGCACCGGCTGGCCCTTGAGGCCGTAAGCGAAACTCTTGCGGCGTGTATAAGTCTCCGCGAGTTCGTCTTCGTCTTCCCAGCGACCGTTCTCGACCAGATGGTTGACGTTCGATCCATAGGCGCCGTCCGCGTTGCCGAACACGCGCAAGGATGCGGTTTCAAGGTCGCAATTGTTCGCGGCCTGGAAGGCCAGCGCGTGTTTGCGAACGAAGTTCTGTTCAGGTGGTTCATCCGCGGATGCTGCCAGGAAGCAAGCTTCGGCCAGCAGCTTGATCTGCAGCGGCAGCAGGTCGCGGAAGATGCCGGACATGGTAACGATGACGTCGATGCGCGGCCGGTTGAGCTGGTCGCGCGGCAGAAGTTCCGCACCGGTCAAACGGCCGTATCCATCGAAGCGGGGCTTTGCACCGAGAAGCGCAAGCGCCTGCCCGATCGGCGCCCCCTCGTTCTTGAGATTGTCGGTGCCCCACAGCACGATGGCCACCGATTCGGGTATCCCGTGTCCTTCACTGATGTGCTTGTCGATCAGCCGCTGCGCCTGCTGCGCGCCGTCCTGAACCGCAAAGGCGCTGGGAATGCGGAACGGATCGAAGCCGTGGAGATTGCGACCCGTTGGCAGGATAGCGGGTGTCCGCAAGAGGTCGCCGCCCGGCGCTGGCCGGACAAACTTGCCGTCGAGCGCATGCAGGATGCCAGGGATCTCGTGATCCTGCTGCAGGATGCGGTCGATACCGGCCAGATCCTTGTAGAGCGCCACCGAAGTGTCGTCCTTTGCCGCGATCGTCTCGGGCGCTTCGCCCCTCACCACGGCCTCAAGGATCGATTTATCGGGACGGACGCCATGCGATGCGTCGGCAACCGCCTGCAACATCTCCACGCGCTGCTCGGCCGAGGGCGTTTCGCCGACTACATGGAGGCCGTGCGGAATGAGGGTGTATTCAAGCTCCAGCACGGCTTTCGAGAGTTTACCGATTGGCTTGGCCGGATCGGTCCAGGCGGGCTCCGCCTGAGCCAGTTCGAGCGCGCTGGCCTGGGCCTGGATCAGTGTCGCAAGATCACCGAGTTCGGCATCGACGTCGGGCGGCAAGCCGCGCCATCGCTCGATCGACGCCTTTAGCTCGACAAGGCCCTTGTAGAGGCCGGCATGGGCGACCGGAGGGGTCAGATAGCTGATCAGCGTCGCCGCCGAGCGACGTTTCGCAATGGTGCCCTCGGACGGATTGTTCGAAGCGTAAAGATAAAGGTTCGGCAGGTCGCCGATCATGCGGTCCGGCCAGCATGCGCCGGAGAGACCAGCCTGCTTGCCGGGCATGAATTCGAGCGCGCCATGGGTGCCGAAATGCAGCACCGCGCTGGCGCCGAAATCCTCACGCAGCCAGCGATAGAACGCCGAGAAAGCATGCGTCGGCGCAAAGCCTTTCTCGAACAGCAGCCGCATCGGATCGCCCTCATATCCGAATGCAGGCTGGACGCCGACGAAGACATTGCCGAACCGCTCACCGAGCACGAAGATCGAACTGCCGTCGCTCTGCTGCTTCCCTGGTGCCGGGCCCCATTGCGCCTCGATCTGGCGCAGCCATTTTTCGCTGCGAACATGGTCGCCTGCCGGGATCCTGGCATGCACGTTGGCATCGGCGCCAAAACGCGCCGCATTGCCCACCACGATACGTTCGCGCAGCGCGTCGACATCCGCGGGCAGATCGACCTGATAGCCCTCGCACTTCATCGCAGCGAGCGTGCGATGAAGTGATTCGAATACCGACAGGAATGCGGCCGTACCGGTGTTGCCGGCATTCGGCGGAAAATTGAACAGAACGATCGCAACCTTGCGATCCCGTCGCTCGGCCCGGCGCATTGCGACCAGGCGGGCGGTACGTGATGCCAGCATGTCCGCGCGCTCGCCGCAGACATGCATCTCGCCTGCGACGTCGGAGCGTGAGAAGATGCAGGCACGCTCACATCCGGTGCAGGGAACACCTGCCCCATCGGAGCGGCCGCCATAGACCATCGGACCCGCAGCGCCATCGAGTTCCGGGATCGCCACCATGATGGTGCTCTCCACCGGCATCAGGCCGCGATCCGATGCGCCCCATTGTTCGAGCGTCTGGAATTCCACGGGGTGCGCCGAGAGATAGGGCACGTCCAGCGTGGCGAGAATTTCCTCGGCCGCTTTCGAGTCGTTGTAGGCGGGACCACCGACCAGCGAGAAGCCGGTCAGCGAGACCACCGCATCAACCGCGCTTTGGCCGTCCTTCATGAAAAAGCGTTCGATCGCCGGCCGCTGATCGAGACCGCTGGCGAAAGCCGGGATCACCCGCAGACCTCTCGCCTCGAACGCCGAGATTACGCCGTCATAATGACCGGAATTTCCGGCCAGCAGATACGAACGCAGCAGTAGGATACCGACGGTGCCGCATTCGCCCGGCAATTCCGGCAGGCGTTCAGCCGTCTCGGCGATGCGGCCTTTGAGGCGTGGATGGTAAACCCCGATGTCGGCGTATTCGACCGGCGCCTCGGCCTTGACCACGCCGCGCAGGCTGCGGCGCGGGCCTTCCGCGTAGCGGTCCACCAGCAGGCGGATCATGTTGGCGATGTTCTGCTCGGATCCCGCCAGCCAGTACTGCAGCGTCAGGAAGTAGGCGCGCATGTCCTGCGCGGTGCCGGGAATGAAGCGCAGCAGCTTTGGCAACTGCCGCAGCATCTTCATTTCACCCTTGCCGCCGGGGTTTGAACACTTGCGATTGCCGCGCAGCTTCTTCAGCCATGCGATGGCGCCCAATGCCTCGCCGCTCATGTCGAATTTTCCGACCCGCGTCAGCTTGACGACCTCGGCCGCCGACATGCAGCAGACCATGGCGTCGCAATCGTTGCGGCGCGCGGCCAGCGCCGGCATCACGGCACGGACGTGATCGTCGAGGAACAGCATCGTGGCGATCACGAAGTCGCCGCGGGCGATGTCTGCCTTGCAGCGGTCGAGCGCCAAATCGTCGGTGCCCCATTCGTCGGCGGAATGAACGACGAGTGACAGCCCCGGAAAATTGCCTTTCAAGCGCGCTTGCGCCCGCGAGGCCGCGCGGGAAAGATGACCATCCATGGTCACGATGACGACCCTGATCGGAGTCGCATCAGCGGGCGTAGTGCGCTTTGGCATCGTAAAGTGTCTCGATGGTTATGGTGGCCACGCCGGTTTCGTTGGCGAAGCGTTCGGTGTTGCGGCGCGCCTTGCCGCGAACGAAGAATGGAATCTTGCGCAGCTCTTTCTCCGCGTCGGCTGCCCAGATAACGGAGATGTCGGACACTGCTGCCGGTGTTCCGTGCGGTGCGACCGGCGCAGCCAACAACTCGTCGGCGGGCGCAGCGAGCCCCGCACCCAAATGGGAAGGTACGGCGCCGTCCTTGAACTCGAAATCATCCTTGAACATTGCGAGCAGATGCTCCTCCAGGCCCATCATCAGCGGATGTACCCAGGTATCGAAGATCACGTTGGCGCCTTCGAAGCCCATTTGCGGGGCGTAGCGCGCCGGGAAATCCTGCACATGCACCGGCGCCGAAATCACCGCGCAGGGCACACCGAGGCGTTTTGCGATGTGTCGCTCCATCTGCGTGCCCAGAACCAGTTCGGGCTGAAGTTCCGCGACCCTGGCCTCGACCTCGAGATAATCGTCCGTGATCAGCGGCTCGATGTCGTAGCGCTTGGCGGCCTCGCGGATTTCACGGCCGAATTCTCGGCTGTAGGTGCCGAGCCCGACGACCTTGAAGCCGAGTTCGTCGGACGCGATGCGGGCGGCGGCTACCGCGTGGGTGGCGTCGCCAAAGATGAACACGCGCTTGCCGGTGAGATAGGTCGAGTCGACCGAGCGCGAGTACCACGGCAGCCGCGTCGAGGAAGAAGCCAGCACACCTGCCGCATCGGCACCGGCAAGCTTTGCCGCCTCTTCGACGAACTCGCGCGTCGCCGACACGCCAATCGGGATCGTTCTGGTAAACGGCTGACCGAACGTGCGCTGCAGCCATGACGCCGCCTGCCCGGCAATCTCGGGATAGAGCACCACATTGAAGTCGGCGTCGCCAAGCCTTGCGATATCCGCCGGCGTCGCCCCCATGGGCGCCGTGACGTTGACGTCGATGCCCAGCTTCGTCAGCAGCGAACTGATCTCGGTGATATCGTCGCGGTGCCGGAAACCGAGCGCGGTGGGACCCAATAAATTGCAGCACGGCCGGGCGCTTTTGGCGCGGTCGGCGCGCTTGGTGCCCGGAGCCGGCGCCGATGGTCCGGCCAGCGCGCGCACGAGCTGATAGAAAGTCTCGGCCGCGCCCCAGTTTTCCTTGCGCTGGTACGCCGGCAGATCGACAGTAACGACCGGGATGGGAAGATTGAGCGCACGCGCAAGGCCGCCGGGATCGTCCTGGATCAGCGATCCCGTGCAGGAAGCGCCAACGATCATCGCCTGCGGCTGGAACCGGTCATAGGCGTTCCGGGCTGCCGTCTTGAACAATTCCGCGGTATCGCCGCCGAGATCCCGCGCTGAGAACGTCGTGTAGGTCACAGGCGGCCGCCGGTCGCGGCGTTCGATCATCGTGAACAGCAGATCCGCGTAGGTGTCGCCCTGCGGCGCGTGCAGGACATAATGCAGGCCTTCCATTCCCGTGGCGACGCGCATCGCGCCGACATGGGGAGGTCCTTCATATGTCCACACCGTAAGCTGCATGGTCAGGCCACCAGTTTCGCGCGGCGCACGAGCGGGCGTGCGAACAGTTCAGCGAGATCGGCCGCCTGCTCGTAGCCCTGGATCGGCGTGAACACCAGTTCGATCGACCATTTGGTGGTCATGCCCTCGGCCTCCAGCGGATTTGCGAGCCCAAGGCCGCACACCACGAGATCGGGCCGGGCCGAACGACAGCGATCGAGTTGCAGGTCGACGTCTTGTCCTTCAGTCAGCGCGACGCCTGGCGGCAAGAGCTTGAGTTCTTCGGCAAGATGCTCTCGATGCAGGTAGGGTGTACCCACCTCGACCAGTTGCATCGACAATTCGCGCGACAAGAATCGCGCCAGCGGAATCTCGAGTTGGGAATCCGGAAACAGGAAAATGCGACGTCCGGCCAACTGATCTCGATAGCGCATCAGCGCCCGTTCCGCTCGGGCGCGATAGGGGTGCGTCACGTTCTCGAAAAGCACCGGATCAACGTCGAAGGAATCGGCTGCCGCACAAAGCCATGCAGTGGTGCCCTCAACGCCTAGCGGGAATGGCGCCGCCAATCGCTTGGCGCCACGATCTTCCAGGGCACGCGCCGTATCGGCAAGGAACGGTTGCGCCAACAGGAATTTGGTATTCGGCCCCACGGCAGGAAGTGCGGTGGAGTTGCGCGGCGGCAGGAACTGCACCCCACCGATGCCGAGCGCCTCGAACAACCGGACGAACTGATCCTCGACCACATCGGCCAGCGATCCCACGATGAGCAACCGGTCCTCGCCCGTTCCGCCCGGGGGGACGGCCGGAACGAGCGAGGCGAGACATGCATCCTCGCCTTGCGTGAATGTTGTCTCGATTCCGCTGCCTGAGTAATTGAGAATGCGCACCGCCGGCGAAAATTTCTGCGACAGCCGCAACGCGGCGCGCGACAGATCGAGCTTGATCACCTCGGATGGACACGAACCGACCAGAAACAGCAGCCTGATATCCGGCCTCCGCGCAATCAACTGCGTCACGATCCGGTCCAGCTCATCATTGGCGTCGGTGAGCCCGGCGAGATCCTTCTCTTCCATGATCGCGGTCGCAAAGCGCGGCTCGGCAAAGATCATCACGCCGGCCGCTGACTGGATCAGATGCGCACAGGTGCGCGAACCCACCACGAGGAAGAATGCGTCCTGGATCTTTCGATGCAGCCAGACGATGCCGGTCAGCCCGCAGAATACTTCGCGCTGGCCGCTTTCCCGGCGGACGGCCTTCGGCGCGATCTCGCCGCCGGCCGTACATCCCTGCACATGCGCGTTCATGCCCGGCTCCCGGAAATGGAGGGATCTGCTGCCAGCGCCAACCGCTCGTCGCGACGCGCGGCGCGCAGCTTCAGTACGAACTGCGTGGCATTGACGAAGTAGGATGCGTAGGCCGCCAGCGCGAGCAGCATCTGCTGGCGCGGGTCGCCGATCCCGGCGATCAGCGCCACCAAATATGCGGTATGCAGCGCCAGCACCAGGAAGCTGAAAACGTCTTCCCAGAAGAACGCCGGTGCAAACAGATAACAGCCAAAGACCTCCCGCTCCCAGATCGAGCCGGTGATCATGATTGCGTAGAGCAACAGCGTCTTGATCACGATCGACGCCGTCGCGGCGCCGAACCCCTCACCCGTGGCGAGATAGCGGAGCACGAGCGCGAGGCTGACCAGGAAGACGGCGAACTGGACTGGCGCGAGGACCCCCTGCACCAGCGTCCACTTTGTTGCGTCGCGGCGAATTCGCTGTTCGGGTGTGTACAGCAGCTTAAGTGGTTGTGCGGACGATCGGACTGGGAGATTGCCAGTGCCCGCCTTTGAAATTTCGTTCGCAGGCGCAGCGACGGTTTCCTCCACCAAACTGTAAAGAATGTTTGACAGTCTTTCGTCGCGGTGATGCGATACCGACTGGGAAACGCGAGCATCGGCCGGCGATCGGTCGCCGTACTGGGGGAATTCCTGCCTTGAAGCTGCTCGAAGCTGCACCGCGCCACTCCCTATGTGCGGGCTTGATGACAAGAAGGCTAAACTTCGTTCTGAGAACTGTCAACTAAACCATACGTAAATTCATCTTTACGGTTTTGAGAACCGACGACTTAATGTTGGGGGGAGTGAAAAATGACCGATGTGAACGAGCAATCCTTCTCAGCCGGCAGCGTCACCGACACCGCTCCGGCGCGTCATTCGAAATCGCTGCGACAGCGAATCCCGGCACCGATCTGGCGATTTCGATCGACACTGCGGCCGATCCAGGTGGTCCGAAACATCAAGACCCAGATCGTTCCCAAGATCGTGCTGGCGCTTCTTCGCGCGCCGGCGCCAAGAGTCGCAGAGACCGTGGAACAACGGCCACCCACCGCGGTCGAGCAATTCGCAGCGCTTACACTCGGAAACGATGATGGCGCCGCGTTTGCCTATGTCGATGAGTTGTTGGCCAAGGGCAGTACGGTCGAATCGATCTTTCTCGATCTGCTGGCGCCCGCGGCGCGGCAACTCGGCACGCTCTGGGAGTCGGACGCGGCAGATTTCGCGAACGTAACGCTGGCGGTGGGCCGTCTACAACTCATCATGCGCCAGCTCGGAGACCGCTTCACCGACGAGACCGATGCCTTTCACGCAGGCGAATCGGTGCTCCTGACAATCATTCCGGGCGACCAACACAGCTTTGGACTGTCGATGGTGGCCGAGTTCTTCCGGCGAGCCGGCTGGAATCTGTGCACCGGTCCCTTCTCGTCGCATCAAGAACTCACATCTCTTGTGCATAATCACTGGTTCGACATTGTCGGCTTCTCCGTCAGCAGCGACCGCCGGCTCGATGAACTGAAGAAGGACATCCACGACATCAGGCGCTCCTCACGCAACCGGCACGTCGGCATCATCATCGGGGGCCCCATGGTGATCGCCCAGCCCGACCTTGTAGCTTCGATGGGAGCGGATATGATGTCGGCAGATGCGACCACGGCACCGCAACAGGCGCATGGCCTGATCGAGCATATGAAGAGTCGCAAGTGACTGGCTTCATCATGCAAGGGCGACGGAAGTTGACGCGACGAAGCTTTCCTTCGAAAGCGACTCTGGAGACCAAGGGAATGACAGCTGCGACGGCGGACGGTCCCTCTCCGCCCATCGTCACCGCGCTTTATCTCCGCACCAAGACACTCCATGTCGAAGCCGAGCGGACCGGCATCATCCGCGATCTGCTGCGAGGAGAAGCCACCCGCGAGGGGTATGTTCTCCTGTTGCGCAATCTGCTTCCCGCCTATCAGGCGATGGAGCAAGGACTCGCGCGTCATGGCGGCTCCCCCGCCCTCGGCAGACTCGTCGATTACGAGCTCGATCGCGCGCCCGCGCTCGAAGCCGACATCGTGGCGCTGTGCGGCGATCGGTGGCGCCAAGGCATTCCCCTGCTGCCCGCAGCAGAACTTTATGCCAAACGGATTGACAAGGCAGCTGAAGGCGACGGCACGCGGCTGATCGCGCACGCCTACACCCGCTATCTCGGTGATCTCAGTGGCGGCCAGATTTTACAACGGTTGCTGGCCCGATCCCTTGACCTTCGGCCTTCGGAACTGTCGTTCTACGATTTTTCGCGATTTTCCGACCTTGACGCTCTCAAGGCGGATTATCGCCAGGCGCTCGATGGCGCTGGAGCCCACGCGGCCGACCCGCAGATGTTGATCGAGGAAGGCGCAATCGCGTTCTCGCTCAATATCGACTTGTCGTGCGCCGTAAAGGCCATGGTGTCGTCCGGCTCGATTGCGGCAGTCGCGGCACAATAAGGCGTCTTGAGCAGCGGGCGCTTATCTATCCGGCTTGTTCACACCAGACGTACGCGAAGCATGCCAGATCAAATGCTCCAGCACCTCGGCGGTACGCAATGTCGAATTGCGGACGCTCTCCAGCATCTCGGCAATACGGCTGGTCTCCACGCCGTAGGTGATTTCGAGCGCCGCAAGCTGGGCGTTCTCGATCACCGATGACAACAGGTTCTGGTAGACGAGGTCGGTCTTGGAATCGAGGCGGACGCTGTTGATGCGATTGCTCTGGATGATGCCTTCCTGGAAACGACTGCGCGCAATCTCGGCCGCCTTGCGATCGGTGATGTCGGTAAAGATCAGTACAAATCCGAGCACCCGGTCCCGCGACGGCTGCACCGGATCGGCCCTTACCATCAGCGGCTTTTCCCGGTTGCCTTCACTGCGCAAAAGCAGCTCGCCGCGCCATGCGCGATGATGGCCGATCAGGTCCGCCACGTTCTCGAGAAATCGCTCCGATTGCTGAAATGCTCCAGCCAGTTCATCCAACCGGCCGACCGCAGGATGATCCTTCGGCAGCAGCGTCTTGAATGCCTCGTTGATCAGCAGGATCTTGCCGTCGATATCGGCGATGATCACCGGTTGCTCGGACACCCGCACATGGCGGCTGAACTGCTCGAGCTGATCCTGGGCGATGAGCGTTCGTACCGCCCGGAATTGCAGCACGATATCGGCCACCGACTGGCCGATCAGGCGAGCCGAGGCAATATCGGCTGGAGTCCACGGTTCGGACGTCCCCTCAACCTGCTGATGCCACTGCGCGAACGACCGCCGCGGCGACAGATCGGAAGGATTGTCGCCGATCACGAACGGCTTGAGCGGATCACCGCCCCAGGTCACGGTGCGGATGCGCTCCGGACGAAACCAGATCAGATACTCGCCCGGATTGCTGGAAATCGGCGTCACCGCGATCCCGCTCGCTACCTTTGTGATTCCTGCGAACTGGGGAAGGTCCAGTCCGAGCGAGGCCGTCGCCACCACGGACAGATCGCGGTGCGTGTCCAGCCACGCCCCGATTTCCCTGATCTCCTGCGTTCCCGGGACTTCTCCGGTCGAGATGATCTGGCCCTCGTAAATCAAGGCACTTCCGCTCGCCCCCAGCGGCTGCAGAATCGATTGCGAGCTATCGAAGATCGCCCCCCGCCAGTCGCCTTCGCGTGACATCGCCTCGATCATTCGCTGTTCGAGCCGCTGCACAAAGATTTCAGACTGGCTCTGCGCAAAACTTTCGAGCGCCGCGATGCGTGTCGCGATCGCTTCCGCAAGCAGTTCGCAGACCGCCCGTAGTTCGAAATGGATAAAGCGCGGTTCATAATGGTGGCAGGCGACGAGGCCCCATAACTTTCCGCCGACCACAAGCGAGATCACCAGGGTGGCCCCGACGCCCATATTCTTCAGGTACTGAAGATGAATTGGCGACATGCTGCGCAGGAAACAGAGCGACATGTCCAGATCCTGCCCCGTTATCGGAGACAGCCGCGGCCGCAGCGGAACGGGTTCGTAGTTCACATCGACCAGCACGCGTACTCGCGTGCGCTCATAGAGGCGTCGCGCCATTTGCGGGATGTCGGTCGCAGGGTAGCGATTGCCCAAATACGCTTCGAGCTCCGGCCTGCGGCGCTCCGAGAACACCTCGCCGTGCCCTTCGTCATCGAACCGATAGATCATCACGCGGTCGTAGCTCGTGCGATCCTGAAACAGGGTCGCGGCTTCTTCGCACAGCGCGCGAAGCGAGGATGCAGTGCGAATCTTATCGAGCGCGTTCGCTATCTGCCGGGACAGATCGACCGACGGCCCGGCGCGCTCGAGTTCGATGACCAGGCCACCGGCAGGCGGCCGATGCAGCAGGCCATCGAACTCCGCACTGGGACTTCCAATCCGGCAACGCACCGCGATCGGCATTCCCTGCGACGTCGGGTCGAGATGGGGCAGGATACGAACCAGCAGATCGCCATCGAGATCGGCGAGCGCCATGCCGATGACTTGCTTCAGATTGAGGAATTCGGCAGCGTTGGCGCTGGCCTGAACCACGCGATGATCGGGTTCGCTGACGACCAACAAGGCGCCGTGGGGCTGAATCGAGCCCGCCAGATGAATCTCTTCCCGTTCGCAGTTCGAAAGATCGGCTTTTCCGAACGCTGGGGTAGCGAGCGAATGCAGCGCCAATTCAGGCCTCTGGGGTTTCCTCGGCGTCCGACCCCTTGTCTTCGAGGCCGTAACGATTGAGCTTTGCATAAAGGCTCTGCCGGCTCAATCCCAGTAGTTCGGCCGTCGCCGTCCGGTTCCCGCCCGCAAGCTCCAGCGCCTGCTTCACGTAGTGCTGCTCGACAATACTGACGGTGTTCTTGACCAGGTTGCGCAGCGACGATTTTCCGATCTGCTCGCTCATCGAGCCAAGCGCCGTGCGCAGGAAGTCGCTCTCGTTGCCGGACGGCAGGCGACGGGACACGTTGCGAAGCAGCACGCCGATCTCGCCCTGTTCTCCTCCGGTCCCGGCGGAAATCTCGACTTCGGTCTCGGTCCCGAGTTCTCCGCGAATCGACGTCGTGAACAGCCGGACAGTCCTGTGCCGCTGGACATTGGCGAGCAGCGCATTCAGATCTGCGCCCGGCTGCCAGAGCCAGCGTCCGAGCGATTCCCCGATCGCAGATCCCTTTGAGCCGAGTTGCACCAGATCGAGAAACGCCTGGTTGGCGTGACGAATAATGCCGGCGTCATCGAGCGCCACGAAGCCGTCGGGCAGATGATCGATCAACTCCTCGACGGTTGACTGCCCACCCTTCTCCACCGGTGCTGACGGGCTGGTTGCCGGGGTGAATTGCAGCAGAAATACATGGCCCGGCTCAGCCGTCATCAACGATCCACGCAGCATCCATGGCCTTGCGTCCGCACCGAGATGCACAAGAATGCTCAACGCCTTGCCGCGTTCGCGGATGCGCGCCAGCATTTCTCGCACGGCGTCGCGGTCCTCCGCCGCCACGTCATGAAGCAGTTCGCGGCCGGCCAGATCTTCATTGCGGCGGCGCGAGGAATTCAGCGCCTCGACGGCGGTGCGGTTGGCTTCGACGATCCGCAAGTTGGCCGCGGACACGATCATGACGGCTTCGTTGGAAGCATCGAACACCAGCCGATAACGCGTCTCGATTTCGCGAAGCTTCCAGTAGTCGCGCTCCATCGTCTGCTGCGCCGCGATCAACCGCGACTGCAACTCGGCGACCGCCTGCAAATTCTTGCCTATCGCCAGCATCCCGGCGCGGCCACCGAGCAGCACCGTCGTGTATTCCATCGGAATTTCGAGACCGCTCGGAAAGCGCTGGTTGATCTGGCGGAAAGCCGAGATCCCGCTGACGCGGGCATCGTCGACCATGCGCTTGACCTTGTCGCCGCCCATTTCACCGGCGACTTCCACCCACGGACGGCCCAGCCAGCCATCGACGCTCTCGCTACTCATCGATGGAGACAGCGTCGCCTCTCGGATCACGCCTTCCATGTCCAGAAGAAGCGTGATGTCGGGCTGTACGGTCGGTAATGCGGCCATGCTCTTTATCTGCCGATCATTTTGCACGAAGCGGTTCGTAAAGCGGTCGAAACAACGACAATCAAAACTAAGCACGGAACGTGCCAACACCACCTGACACTCGGGGCGTGAACTAACGTCTGACCTTCCTAGGGATGCACAGAATCTTCCCTCGAAGTCAAGAAACACGTTGGTTTTGAAAGCGTTAGTTGTAAAATGCCCTTTACACCATCGTGGAACCCGGCTCGCTATTTCCGGTTAACCATAGACAACCTACCACATCGCAGTGCTGATGCGTTTGATTTCTCTCAAAACATCGTCAAGTTATGTCAACACAGTTTGATCTTTTCATCTGTCAATGTATCTTAACAATCGACTAACCAAGGTCCAGGGAGAGAAAACGTGCAGGTCAAACTTACAGTCTTGGCACTGGTGGCGGCAGCCGCAGCCCTTCCAGCCGGCGCGGCGTCTGCGCAGGACGCCACCAAGGGCGAGCAGGTGTTCAAGCAGTGTATGACCTGCCATCGCATCGGCCCCGACGCCAAGAATCTGGTGGGACCCGCCCTGACCGGGATCATCGGCCGACAATCCGGCACTGCGCCCGGGTTCGCCTATTCCCCGCTCAACAAGGCAGCGGGTGAGAACGGACTGGTCTGGAACAACGAACTGATCATGCAGTATCTGCCGGATCCCAACGCCTTCCTGAAGAAGTTCCTGACCGAGAAGGGCAAGGCGGATCTGGCGACCGGTTCGACCAAGATGGCGTTCAAACTCGCGGACGAACAGCAGCGCAAGGACGTAATCGCCTACATCGACAAATTCTCGGAAAAGAAATAGCTGCGGACACGAGACTGGCCGACTGGTTATCTGCGCCACCGCCGGTAGACATCGGCCAGATGCGCCAATCCGGCGGCCGAAAGGCAAAGGCTGGCCATCATCCAGCCGCCGCCAAGCGTCGCGCGCAGCGCGAGCAGAAGAAACGCGCCCGCGCATAAATTGGGGAGCAGGTCCAGTGGAGCGATGCCCCGCCTGGCGCGGGCCCAATACAATAACAGGGCCGAGGCTTCGAGCACGACCACGACCAGAATGAAATCAACGAGGCGTCCGCTGGCGAACAGTTCAGCCATACCGCACGATCACATGGCTACCTGCGACAGGCAACCGCCTCCCGTCACGAGAACGGCGCATTGAGACGAACGATCGTCAGGTTGAGGAATGCGGCGAACGACACCCACAGCAGATAAGGCAATAAATAAAGGCTCGCGGGCCTGGCAAAACGCCAAAACACGATTATCGGCAGCAGGATCGATAGCCAGAGAAACACGACCTCGGCCAGCGCCCAGTCCGGACGTTTCAGCGCGAAGAACAACGTGCTCCAAAGCACATTGAGAAATCCGTTCAGGGCAAAGAGCGCGATCACCCATTCGCGTTGCGAGCGGCTATCCGCGTGGCGCCAGGCATAGACTGCCGACGCCGTTGCCAGCGCAAAGATCACTGTCCATGCCGGACCAAACAGCCAGTCCGGCGGTTGCCACGAGGGCTTGCGGAGGTCTTGATACCATGGCCCTGTATCTGTCAGCGTTCCGCCAAGCACTGCGATGAAGATCGCAACCGAGGCTGCGATCAGCACAGGCTTCCAGAAACTGCCGCGCTGGACCATTACGCAGACGCCAGTCCGGCCATATGGGCAAGGTTCTTGAAGAAGATCCTGACATGGGCGACCGGCTTGGCGCGGACCAGTTCCTTATTCATGTAGGCATCCCATGTCAGCTTCTGCACGTCGCGGTCGCGGCAAATACTGACAAAGCGTTCGCGACGGCGGTCGTTGGAATACCAATACCACTGCATCACGCCCAGAATCCAGAAAACGACGCCGTGCATGCGCATGAAACGCTTTCGCGCGGCGCGAAGCGCCTTTGCGTCGCCGGTTTCCAGGAACTGATCGACCGCCTCCGCCGACAACCGCCCGCCGATCATGGCATAATAGATTCCTTCGCCCGAGGCTGGCGCCACGACACCAGCGGCATCGCCGGCCAGCAAGACGCTGCGACCATCATCCCACCGCGGCAACGGATGCAGCGGGATCGGCGCACCCTCGCGCCGGATGGTCTCGGAGTTTCCAAGCCCTGCAGCAACCCGCAAGCCGCCAACGGAATCGCGCAGCGAAAATCCCTTGCGCGCGGAACCCGTACCGACGCTGACGGTGTCGCCGTGCGGGAATACCCAGCCGTAGAAGTCCGGCGACACCGAGCCGCGGTAATAGACATCGCAACGCGTTCCGTCGAAGCTGGATCCCGCTGGCGGCGACCGAACGATCTCATGATAGGCGAAGACATACGGCAATCGATCGGCGCCGGGCAGGCACTGGCGCGCCACAGCGGACAAGGCTCCGTCCGCGCCAATCAGCGCGCGGGTACGAACGAATCTTTCGACTGTCGACCCATCGGTCGCACGTTCCTCGTAATACACAACGGTCTTGCCGGTCTCGTGGCGCTCGAAACGCCTGAACAGACCGGTTCGCCGCTCCGCGCCAGCCGCCGCGGCACGCTTGCGCAACCACTCATCGAATTCATCCCGGTCGACCATGCCGACAAAGCCGCCATCGATCGGCATGTCCACCTGTTTGTCCGATGGTGACACCATTCGCGCCGAATTGACGCGGGCGACCAGCAGGTGGTCGGGAATGTCGAAATCGCGGATCAATCGCGGTGGAATAGCCCCGCCGCACGGCTTGATGCGCCCGGCTCGGTCGAGCAGCAGGACCTTACGCCCCAGATTGGCAAGGTCGTGCGCCGCGGTCGCGCCGGACGGCCCGCCGCCCACGACCACAACATCGAAGGTCTCCGTAATACTCATGACCTCGCTCCTCCTGCGATGGCGACCGCGTGAATATTGCCTGGCGAACCTTGTCGCATCACGCTTCTCGCCGACGCACGATGAACCCAAACCGCCATCAACGCGGCGACGATGAACAACCCGGCTTCGGATGCAAAGACAACGGAGTAGGACAGCGCTGGTGAAGTCAGCAGATAGCGTGCGATGTCACTGGCGAGCGTACCGAGGAAGCCGCCGATCCCGAACGCAAGCGCCTGCGCCGCTCCCCACAGGCCCATGCGCACGCCTTCGCGCTTCTCGCCACCCGCTCCCACCAGCGCCATCATCGAGCCAATCGCCGCCACCGCATAGGCACCATTGGTGACGCCGAGCATGAAGACGGTCTCCCGCAACGGCCATGACGGCCCGACAACGGCCGCCGCCGCCAGGCACAGCAAGGCGATCGCCGAGGCGAGACAGCCACCGATGGTCCATATCTGGAGGTTTCCGCGGGAGCGCGGATAGATCGCGCCGATCAACGGCACCAGCGCCATGCCGATCAGGGTTCCGCCATGCTGAATGCCCGAAAGTTTCGTCGTCTCACCCGGCGTGAAGCCAAATACCGCACCGGCGAACGGCTCGAGGATGAGGTCCTGCGCGCTATAGGCCAGCATCGAGACAAAGACAAAGATCGCAAACCGCCGCGACTTGGGTTCGGTCCAGACTTCGACAAGCGCTTCGCGGAATGTGGACTGGCGCGGCGGCGCCTTCCGAGTGGGGACCGTGGCTTCCGTATTTCCTTCGACGCGCCAGACGCCAACCAGCGTGAGAATCATCGCTGCGACAGATACCGATCCGGAGACGACGACGAGCCTTGCCGGCGAGAACGGGTCGAGCAAATGACCGGCAACGCCGGTAGTCACGATGAAGCCGGCGATCATCATGACCCAGACGATCGTCGCCGCCGCCGCGCGGCGATTGTCGTCGGTGCGCTTGGCGAGCAGCACCAGAAGTGACGTCCCGGCCGCCCCGACGCCGACACCGATCAGACCGAATGCGGCCACCGCTAGTGCGACACCAAACAGCGGATGCGTCGTCATCCACGCCGTCGCCACCGACGCCATCAAGCCGCCGGTCGCGAGAACGGCCATGCCGCCGACGATCCATGGCGTCCGCCGCGCACCGAGATCAGATCCATGGCCCCAGGCGGGGCGGAACACCTGAAGAGCGTAGTGAATGGCGACCAGCGCGCCCGGCAGGATCGCGGGCATGGCGAGTTCGACCACCATCACGCGGTTCAAGGTCGAAGTAGTGAGAACGACAATCGCGCCGAGCCCGGTCTGAACCAGGCCGAGACGGACGATGCCAAACCAGGAGAGGACGGGATTGTTCATGCTCAGCCCACCTGGATCGCTGCCAGCGCAAACGCGCTGATCAGCATGCCGACCACGTAACAACTGATCCCGGTTCCATTGTACCAGGGCGCCCGTTCGCGCGGGCTTTTCAGGAAATGAACCATCAGGAACAATTGTCCGATCAGCAATGCGCCGACAGCCGCCGCGTAGAACGGCAGGTGCCATGCCAGGAGCAGCCCTACGACCGCAACCTGCGGCACCGCCATTACCAAGCAGGCAAAGCGCGCGGCGTTACTGACACCAAGCAGCACGGGAAGCGAATCGATCCCCATCCGCTTGTCGCCCTCGACCGACTTGAAATCGTTCAGGGTCATGATTCCGTGGGCGCCGACACTATAGAGCAGCGCGATCACGACAATGCGCCAGTCTGGCATCGACGCACCCATCACGGCCGCACCAGTGAACCAGGGCAGGCCTTCATAGCACAGCCCGCAAGCGGCATTGCCCCACCAGCCGTTCTGCTTCAGCCGGATCGGCGGCGCGCTGTAGGCCCATGCCAGTGCCAGGCCGACGATGGCCGCAACAAATCCCCAAGTGCCGAGCGTGGTCGCCAACAGCAACGAGAGTCCCGTCCAGATGATTGCGATATAAAGGCCCCAACGTCCGGGAATGCGCCCCGATGGAATCGGACGATTTGGCTCGTTGATGGCGTCAACATGCCGATCATACCAGTCGTTCACGGCCTGGCTGGTACCACACACCATCGGTCCCGCCAGCAGCACGCCGGCTGCGATCAGCGGCCAGCGCTGTCCCGGCGAAACGCCGGACGAAACGATGCCGCATCCCAATGCCCACATCGGCGGAAACCAGGTGATCGGCTTCAACAGTTCCAGAACAACCAAAGGCGACGGACGCTCGGCGACGGCGCTATTCATCCTCGCCCTCCTCTTCGGCAGCATGTTCGGCGAGTCCGAACCGGCGCAGTTTGACGTAAAGGCTCTGCCGGCTAAGCCCAAGCATTTCTGCCGCCGACGCCCGATTGTCGCCGGTCAGTTCCAGCGCGGCCTCGATCGACAGCTTCTCAATCACATCGGTGGCCTCGCGCACGAGATCGCGCAGCGGAACCCGGCCGATCAGTTCGGTGAGCTGCGCCACCGACCGCGGCAACTCCCGCGCCGAAGACGACGACGAAGACAAGCGCTTCTCGACGTTTCTGATGGCAAAGCCGAATCCTTGTTTGTGGTGACCGTCGGCGAGCGAAATCGCAGAGACTTCGACATCGGCTGTCGCGCCATGCTCGCCACGTAGCGCGGTTGAAAACAACTTGATCGAACCGTTCTGGCGCAGGTTGGCCATCGCGACACCGAAATCGACCCCAGCGCGGCCAAGCCAGCGATCCAGCAATTCTCCGCGCGCTTGCTCCGCGCTGCCAAGCTGCGCCATTTCGATAAAGGCCGGGTTCGCCTTGACGATACGGCCATCGAACTCCGTGATCACCAATCCATCGGGAGCCGCGTCGAAATATTGCAGCAATACTGATGTTGCCTTCAGTTCGCTCGCTTCCGGCGACGTCGCACCCGACGACAGGCGGACCAGAAACAGCGACGCATTTTCCTGTCGAAACAGGGATGCGGCGACGCCACACTCCCGGTTCCCTTTCGCGAGCTGAGCTCGGACGTTGCCGTCGCGACCCGTGGCGCGGACGTCTCCGAGAAGGGTCTGAACCTGCTGCGCACTCGCTGTGTCGAAATGGCCGAAAAGCCTTGATTTCAGAACCTGTGGCGCGCTCTCGTCCAATAGCGCAAGCGCTGCCGGGTTGGCATCGACGATCACGCTGCTGGTGGCATCAACGATCATGACCGCTTCCGACGAAACCTGGAACAGCAAACGGTAACGGGTTTCGGCATGCCGCAGCTTGGCATAGTCGCGTTCCATCGATTGCTGGGCGTTGATCAGTCGCTGTTGCATCGCAGCCAACGGGCGCAAATCGCGGCCGACCACGACGAAGCGATCCTCCCGGCCGATGTTGATGGCCGAATAGAGCACCGGGATATCCTCCCCACCGGCGGACGGATGATTGACCTGGCGCCAGTTCGACGCTTTCCGGATGGCTGCCTCGTGCAGCAGCTCCCCGACCTTCCCACGCGTCTCGGAAGTCACGGTCTCCGAGAGTTTTGAGCCCATCCACCTGCCCTGCGCGTCCAGTTCGAGCGACAGCTCCTCCTTGTTGAAGGCAACATCGCGAATGACTCCGTGGCCGTCGACAATGACAGCTACGTCGGTCGCAGCCGCAATCAAATTCGCGGCCGACATTGCGCCGAGATCGCCCAGCGACTCCTTCGGAGATTTGAACACTTGCACCAGGGCAAATATCCTCCACCAACCAGTGATCCTTCACCTCAGCGTTCCTCCAACCCGGCTCTGCTTGTTAGCGGACGCTTGTCGCACCGAGTTTGACACGGCAGTCCGCCGCTTTACCCCAACACCAATAGGTTTGCTGAGCCGGCAAGACGATGGAAGCTTGCGCGCGCCGAGATGGCGCGCGTCTGAAAGTTGACTTGTCGTGCTATCGCGGCATCGCCAGACCGTGCTTGACGCCCCAGTCAAACCAGTTGTCGACGACCGTACCGGACAGAAGGATCCCGATGCCGCCGGTCAGCGGGCACAGGACAGCAAACCACCAGGCCCAACGATGGATTGATTCTGCCGTTGCGTTGAACCCCATGGTCCAGCGCCAGAACAACGCGGCCCGCTCCAGTGCCGTGCCGCGATCGACGATCTGTTCGATCTCGCGCTCACCGCCATAGCGACTGACGGCCAGGATCGTAGCGCCGTGCATGGCGAACAGCAGCGCGGAGCCATAGAGGAAGGCGATCGAGAGCATGTGGAACGGATTGTAGAAGAGATTGCCGTGGGTGATGGAGAAGTTGTTGGTCCAGTCGAGATGCGGGAATATCCCGAACGGCACGGCCTCGCTGAATTGTCCCATCAGCAATGGTCGGATGAAGCCGAGTACCAGATAGAGCCAGATCGCCGAAGCGAAGGCCCACGACACATGCGTACCCATGCCAAGCGCCCGCGCCCTCCGGTAAGTCCGCGCCCACCACAAAAGGATCGAGGTGGTGAGGAAGAATCCTGCCATCAGCCACCAGCCACCTTCCTGAAGCGGCGGAAAGCTGATGCCATATTCAGGCTTCGGCGGATCGAGCGAAAGCCAGGGCAATTGCCGGACGAACTCGATCGGACTCCAGTTAACCGACGCCAGCATGTTGAGACCGATGATCTCGATCGCGACGATGCCGCACGCGATTGACGTCAAGCCAAGGAAGCCGAGATAGACCGGACCGACCTGGGCGTCGCCGATCTTTCCGAGCCAGTAGTTGAACCGGCCTTCTCCGGAACGAACCCACGTTCCCGGCTGAAGCGGAATGCCAGGATAGATGCTGCTTCGCACCTGCACCTGCGTGAAGAAGTTTTGATACTGGGCCATGGCAAGGACTCTTTCTGATAACCGGAATTAGTTGGAGGACCAGATCGGAAGATTGCGCCACCAGTTCCACCATTCGGACCAGGCGTCGCCTTCGGCCCACAACGGTCCGCTGATCACCATGCAGACAGCGCTGAAGAAGACAGCCGACAGCGCCACGAACAAGCCAAGCCGGTGAATACCGATGGTGCCGATCGAGTAACCGATCAGGTCGCGGAATATCGTGTTCTCATGCTCCGGCGACTTGACGGGCTCGCCCCGGTCGGGATTGGTCGACGAAAGGATCAGGCCGCCGTGCAACGCCAGCGCCAGACACGTCGTGAAGAAGAACGTGATGGCGATCATATGCGCGGGATTGTAGTGAAAATTGCCGTACTGGTAACCGGTGTTCGACACCCAATCGAGATGGGTGATGATGCCGTAGGGGAAGCCGTAACTCCAGGATCCCATCAGCACCGGCCGGATCACCACGAGCGTGAAGTATGCGAGAATGGCAAAGCCGAACGCAAACGGCACGTGGTAGCCGATCCCAAGCTTCCTGCAGATTTCGACCTCGCGAAGCGCCCACGAAACGAAGGCGCCCATCGCGCAGATCGTGACGATCTGCCAGATTCCCCCCTCCTGCAGCGGCGCGAAAGTCAGTCCATACTTGACGTCGGGGGGATTAATACTGATCTGCCAGACGTTCCAGGTGGGCCCAAGTGCCGCTCCCCAAAGGATCATCGCGGTCCCCACCAGCGTGAAGAACATCGTCGTCATGCCGAAGAAACCGACATAAAACGGACCGACCCAGAAATCGAACAGGTCGCCACCGATGAGCGTTCCGCCGCGAACGCGATATTTTCTTTCAAAGCTGAGCATTGCCATCGTTCGTTCCTCCGCGTGCGAAAATCAGCGCCGTTCTTTTCGTCCTTCGCCTGGTAGCTACCGGAAGCGGACGAGACCGGCCGCTCTATCCAGCCCCGTCCGTTCCGGTATGCAGATTGTCATGCCATCAGGACGGCATGCTTGGTGGTGTGTACGGCAGAGTGATCTCTCCCGTCTTTGTCTTGCGGGGACCGTCCAGCCAGTTGAACCGGTCGGTCGAGAGCAGGATGAAGTGGATCACGATCGCCAGTCCGAACAGGAACGTGAAGAGCATGACCAACGCGCGCCGCGGGTCGAACAGAAGCCAGATTCGCCACATGTTTGTTGCCTCCCGTCAGGTCAAATAGGAGATGGAAACTTGGGCGAAGTGCTGGATGCTATCCAACGCCGTGGTCTTGTAGCCGCCCGGGCCTGGCAGCCAGGGACGCCACATCCAGGCGAGGATGTGGGCAACCACCGCGACAGCCGTGAAGAGAAAGAAACTCGTCATGAATATCGTGTGGAATTCCTTGGCTTCAGCTTCGGATAGCCCCGAGATGGAACCGTCCTTCATTTGGTATCCTCCTAGTAATGGCCTTGCGGCCGTTCGCCGCCCGAGCGTGGGCGACAGCGAATGCCGGATCGCCTGAGATACGGCAGCTTTCCGTCCGGCACCGCCGGACGAAACCCGATTACAAACCCATGAACGAAGAGGCCACCCAGACGCCGGCGGCGCTGCTGGCTTCCTTGAAAATCGATGTCCGAATGCCGGTCTGGCCGGATGTCGCGCTCTTGCGCCACGGCATCAGCCGGGTGAGAATTGCCCCCGCAAGAGACAACAGGTAACAGGCGCCGAACATGAGCCGGTACTCAATGGTCCGGTGCTCAGTCAACATTTTCGCGCGACGGCCAGTGTGGACATAATCGGACATCGACGTCACCTCCCGATGGTGCTGTTGCACATGCAAATAGGGTATCGCTGGATACAGATTGGCCTCAATCATTCTCATGCGGGTTGCCCATCCATCAGCGCGGCGCGCGCTTTCGCGACCAACTCCGTGGTAACGCGCCCTTCCCCTGCCCGGCGTGCACCGCTCTCGGCGGCATCGCGCAAGCGCTTGGCGGCGGAGATACGAACCAGAACCGGATGCGCATCGAGCACTTCATCGAGCAGCGCCTTGGCCTCGTCGCTCCAGAGGATTTCCTCGTGCAGGCGGGCGGGCGTCGGATCGACCCGGTCGAGGTCTGCAGCCAGCGGAAGGATGTTGAACAGCGCATCGAACAGCGCGTTGCAGACTTCCTGCACGAGATACGTGGCGCCGGAATAACCCATGAACGGCGTGCCGGTATGACGGCGAATAACTGCGCCTGGAAAAGAGGCCGGCACATAGATCGCCCGGCCTCCGGCCTCGGCCAGATACATGCGCTCGTTGTAGCTGCCGAACAGGATGAGCGGCGGCTTTTCCCGCACCGCCGATCGCACAGCGTCGTTGTCCGGCTTGACGCCTGCCTTGCGTGCAAAGGAAAACGTGCACGGCAGCCCCATCTCGGCTTCCAGAAAATTCCTCACCCCGCGCGCATAGGTTTCGTTCGCGACGATGGCAAAGCTCGCGGTGCCGAAGAAGTCCTGGGTGACGGAACGCCAGAGGTCCCATAGCGGCTTGATCGTGGTGTGCTTCTCGCGCTCGATGAAGGGCTCGGGGTCGATGCCCAGAAGTTCGCCAAGCTTGCGCAGGAATTTCGTGGTCGAGTGCAGACCGATCGGAGCCTGCAGGTACGGCCGCTCCAGCGTCTCGCACAGCATCCGGCCGAATTCGCGATACATGCAGACGTTGACGTCGGCGTTGATGAGCTTTGGAATATCCGCGAGGTGGCTTCCAAGCGGGAATACCATATTGATGTCGGCGCCGATGCCCTCGATCAGCCGACGAAGTTCGGCGAGGTCGGATGGCATGTTGAAGGTGCCGTAGATCGGTCCGATGATATTAACCCGCGGCTTGACGCCGTCGGCGCGCGGCTTGCGCTCCGGGATTTTCCTGACGCCGTACTCTTTCCAGAGCCAGACGATGGCTCGGTCGGCGCACTGCCACTGGTCCTCGTCGATGGTGCGCGGCAGGAAGCGCTTGATATTTGTGCCCTCGGGCGTAACGCCGCCGCCGATCATCTCGGCGATCGATCCGGTGACCACGACCGCCGGCAGATAGGGATCGAGCACGCGATGGGCGCGCTTCATCGCCCCTTCGGTGCCGGTCTGGCCCAGCTCTTCTTCGCCAAGGCCAGTCACGACGATCGGCAGCTCATGCGGCGGCAGCGCATCGGTATAGTGCAGCACTGAGGTGACCGGCAGGTTCTCGCATCCGACCGGGCCGTCGATGATGACCTGCATGCCCTTCACGGCGGTGAAGGTGTAGACCGCCCCCCAATAGCCACCCGCGCGATCATGGTCGAGGACGAGCATCAGATCATCTCCTCGGCTTTGCGCTTCTTGGCCTGGGCTTCGATCTGTTTTCTGTATTTCTCCCGGAATGCGGGGTTTTCCCGCGGCGTATTTTCCCAAACACCCGCGGCGTGGCCTTCGCCGACGTCTCCGAAGAACTCCTTCATCTCGTCAAAGCGGCTTTGATTTGCGAGGGCGGCATTGACGACCTGCGCCAGCGAGCCGGCCCCGGCGACGCCGAACAGCGGCCGCGCCGAAATCAAATTGGTAAAATACAACGACGGAATCGCGAGCTGTTTTGCCTTCTGAACCACCGGCGTGGTGCCGATAGCGAGATCCGGCTTGAACTCACCGACGGCAGCCAGATCCATCTCCAGCGACGCGCGGTACTGGACGCGTGCGCCTCTGCCCTCCAGCCATTGCCGATCGACATCCGACCACTGCGTTCTCGGGCACGCCGTGCCGACATACGGCACGCGGGCGCCGCTTTCGATCAGCAGCCGTGCGACCAGGAGCTCCGAACCTTCGTAGCCGGATACGGTGATCCGGGCATCGATCGGCTTTGCCGCCAAAGCCGCCCTGATCATCGGCAGGAAGCGGTTCTTGGCGGCATCGATCTTGTCACGGGCGACGTTACAGGCGGTTCCGATCGATTCGAGCCAGGTCTCGGTGCCGTCGTGACCGACCGGCGCGGAGCCGATGATCTTTCTCCCGGCCAGGTCGAACTGCCGAAAACTCGCGGTGTAGAACGGATGAATCGCAGCGACCACCGAACAATCCAGCGCCGCATACAACTCGCGCCACTCGCGCGTCGGCACTACTGGACCGGCGGCCAGACCCAGCGGCTCCAGCATCATGCCGATACCGACGGGATCCGCGGGAAACATTTCGCCTACGAGAGCAACCGTTGGCCGCTCGCTCCTGCCGCCGCGGGGCGCCTGCACCGGCCCCTGCTCGACTTCCTTGCGGGCATATTCGAGCATGGCCGCGGCCAGCACATCTTTTGCCTCGGCATGGGTCGGCACACCGAAACCCGGCACATCGATGCCGATGATCCGTACACCGTTGATCTCATCCGGCAACAGGTCGAGCGGCACGCCAGAGGCCGTCGGCACGCAGAGATTGGTGATGATGATGGCGTCGTAAAGCGCAGGGTCCGCGAGCTTGAAGACGGCTTCGCGGATATCTTCGAACAGTTTGCCGGTGACCAGCGTCTCCGAATTGAAGGGGACGTAACCCACGGTGCGCCGCGCGCCGTAGAAATGCGAAGTAAACGTCAAACCGTACACGCAACAGGCCGAGCCTGAGAGGATCGTCGCGGTCCGGCGCATGCGCAGGCCAACCCGCAACGAGCCGAATGCCGGGCACATGCTTTGCGGCTGGTCGTGCGGTCCTTTGGGATAATCCGCCGCGTAGCGATCGAGAATCTCGCTCTTTCCCGCTGCGTTGGCGGCTGTCTTTAGTTCCGCAGCACCGGCATGACAGCCAAGCCCGTCGGCCCTCGTCGCCGCAGCGTTGATCGCGAGAGGCGCAACCACAGCATCCGTCACGGTGGCATCCGAGGCGGTGGCATCCGAGGCGCCGTTGACCTCAACGTGATCGCCGACGACAGACTCAGCTATCGCGCCGGCGTATCGAGGCAGGATGACGTTCATGTCGCTCTCCGCATCATGTGGTCCTCATGCGGCGTCGTAGACGACTTCGAGGGATGGCTTGTCGACGACGGATCTGCCGCACATGTCTTCCATGGTCGCCGGATCCAGCACCACGCCGCGGCCGACGACTTCGCCCTTGAACAGGCCGAGCAGACCGTCCTGCGTCAGCGGTGTCGGACGAACCGGCGGCGCCAGGCCGACGTTCTTCGCAAGTTCCTCGAATAGGGAACTCCACTGCCCGCCCGGCAGCCCGATGATCTCGTAATTAGCGCTCTTCTTGCGGATGTCGTCGTCGGCCGGGATTGCCGCGAGAACGGGAATGCCAACGTTGTGCGCAAACGCCGCTGCCTCGCCGGTCCCGTCGTCCTTGTTGATGACCATGCCGGCAACGCCGACATTGCCGCCGAGCTTGCGGAAATATTCCACCGCCGAGCAGACGTTGTTGGCGACGTAAAGCGACTGCAGATCGTTGGATCCGACGACGATGACCTTCTGGCACATGTCGCGTGCAATCGGCAGGCCGAAGCCACCGCAGACCACGTCGCCAAGGAAATCGAGCAACACGTAGTCGAAACCCCACTCGTGGAAGCCGAGCTTTTCCAACAGCTCGAAGCCGTGAATGATGCCGCGGCCGCCGCAGCCGCGGCCGACCTCGGGGCCGCCAAGCTCCATGGCGAACACGCCGTCGCGCTTGAAGCATACGTCACCGATCTTCACCTCCTCGCCAGCGAGCTTCTTCCTGGACGAGGTTTCGATGATGGTCGGGCAGGCGCGCCCGCCGAACAGCAGCGAGGTGGTGTCGCTCTTGGGATCGCAGCCGATCAACAGCACCTTCTTGCCCTGCTGCGCCATCATGTAAGACAGGTTGGCCAGGGTAAAACTCTTGCCGATGCCACCCTTGCCATAGATCGCGATGATCTGGGTTTCCTTGGTCACGGGCGTCGTCACCGGCGCGTCCGGCTCGATCGCGGCCTCGGCCCGCAGAGCGTCCTTCATGTTGATTTGAGGCACGGCATTCATGAGAGCGAACTCCAGTTCAGGACCATTTTCAGGCACGCCGAATCCTCGAACGCGATGCGATAGGCGTTAGAAGCATCCCGGGCGTCGTGATGGTGGGTAATCAGCCCGTCGAGCGACAGGCGTCCGGACTCGATCAGTGTCTTGATCGCGACGAGGTCAGACGGTTGCCATTCAGCGGCAATGCGAAGCCGCGCCTCGCGCATGAACGCGGGCGGGAACGCAAAGGACAGTCGCTCGCTGTAGAAGCCGGCCAGCACGATCTCGCCGCCCGGCGCGATCCGGCCGATCAACGAATCGAGCAGGCCGGCATCGCCGCTGACGTCGTAGATGCTCTTGTAGTCGCGCCGTGAATCGTGCTCGGGATCGATGACGCCGTAATTGATGGCGCCGCTGGCACGCGCTGGATTCTTCTCCCATACCGTCGGTGGATCGTTTCGCATCGCGATCGAGATGCGGGCCAGCAGCCGGCCCAGCACGCCGTGACCGACAATGCAGTCCGGCGCCGACGCGCCGCGCGCCGCGATGGCGTGGTAGGCCGTCGCGGCCAGCGCCAATAGAATTCCGCGTTCGCCGAGGTTCTGGTCAAGCGGCAGCACGCGCTTTGCCGGCACCACCAGGCGCGAGGCCGATGCGCCGAACAGTCCGCGGACCTCGCCGAAGCATTTTGCGCCGGGAACGAAAACCTGCTGGCCGGGATGCAGATCGGTGGCGGATCCGGCTTCGATCACGCGCCCCACCGACTCGTAGCCGGGCACCAGCGGATATCCCATTCCCGGGAACGGGGGCATCCGTCCCGACCACAGCAGCCGCTCGGTGCCGGTGCTGACGCCGCTCCAGTCGACATCGACGACGACGTCGTCAGGAGTCGGGGGAGTCAAAGCAAGCCGATTGAGCTCGATTTGCTCCGGCTGCCTAAGGACCACCGCGATGGTATCCATCGCCCACTCCGATCTTCGACTGTGCGCGGAAGGACTCCGCGACTGTAATGCTAACCTGACGTATTTAAGTGTCAAGCTAGATTAACAGAACTATTACTCGATCTGGCGGTAATGACGCTGGCCAGCATCGGCATCGCCGCAGGCCGCGATGCGATATCTGCGAAGCCAGCCTCTGTGAGCATTTCCTGGATGCGCGCGAAGGTTCGAGGCCGGCCGCTTCCCATCGCCAGCAAATAGAAAGCGAAGTAGGCATCCCCGATCGGCTCGGCGCCGCGGACTCCCGATATCGGCTCGGCGATCAGCAGTGTTCCGTTGGCCGGCAAAGCGCGACGGATCGCACGGAGCAGGGTCATGACATCAGCGTCGTCGTGATCGTGGATTACCCGCACCAGGGAGACGATATCGGCACCATCAGGCAATCTATCGGTCAGGAAACTGCCGCCGATCGCAACCGCGCGTGAGGATAGTCCCACGGCGCGAAACCGTTCGCTCGCCTGGTCGGCGACCGCAGGCAGATCGAAAAGCACGCAGCGCAGTCTTGGGGTTTGCGCCGCGATCTCGGCGATGAAGGAACCATCGCCGCCGCCGATATCGAGCAGGCAACGGTGTCCACGGAACGAATAGGTCGACAGCACCTGCTGCGAAATCATCGGCTGCGATGCCGCCATCAGCGCGGTGTAAGGTGCGATCGCCTCATGCGAAAGATTGGCGGCCTTCCGATTTCCGGCGTAAGGCCAGTAAGCCGCGAGCTGACCTGCTCCGACGTCGCCGCGCAGCAGCGCGACGGGATCTTTCAGGTCGCCATAAAGCATCGCATGATGCTCTATCATCGCGACGACGCCGGGATTACCCATCAGGGCCGCGCCGAGAGGACCGAGACCGTAACGGCTGCCACTCCGGCGCTGCAGCAGTTGCAGCGAAACCGCAGCGTCGAGCAGCAGCACGGTCGCGTCTGAGGGCAGCGGCAGCCGCGACGACAATTCCGCGGCGCTTAGCGGCCCCCCTGTCAGTTGATCGAGCAATTTCAGGCGGACGCAGGCCAGCAGGATTTGCGAATAGACGAAGCCGGCGCACAGGTCGAAGAGCTTGCTCGCGCGCCGCCGTGCGATCGGCCGTGTGAGCGCAAAAGTGCCTGCAATTCGCTGGAAATCCTGATTCGCAAGCATCTTGTCGCGCAGACCGAGCAGCCGGTCCTGCAAAGATAACCGCAAGGCAGTTTGTGCTTCGGGGGCGGCCGGCCGATCGGTCTCCTCCCCGCGTCGCGCGTCCGTCTCTTCACCAGCGACCCCGCGATGCGCGATCGTGGCCATGATTGCTACGCGGCGAACTGGGCAAGTTTGGCAGGCACCAGGCGCTTTGCCTCCGAGAGCATCAGGGAACGCAACTCGGCGCCATTGGGACACGGCGGCATCGCATCGATCGCGCCGCGCACCAGTTCATGCAACCGGTAGAGCGCGCCATCGAGGCCAAGCTCGATCACCGCGCTCGGACGCCCCAGCGCGAGATCGCGGCCGACGGGTTTACCGATCTCCTGTTCATCCGAAGCGGCGTCGCGGATATCGTCGGCAACCTGATAGGCCTCGCCGAGTTTCTCACCCACCATCCGCCACGGCTCGGCGTCGGCGCCGGCGGACGCGGCTCCGGCAACGGTCGCCGCAGCGAACAGTGCGCCGGTTTTGGAGCGGTGATAGTGTGCTAGATCAATCTGCGATTCGCACTCCCAGGCCTGGCCCGCGACGATGCCCGAGGGCACGCCGACAGATTGGGCGATCGTCAAGGTCAGGGGCGCGAGCCGCTCCGGTGCACATTGAAGACGCGCCAGCGTCTGGAACGCGAGAACGATCAGCGCATCGCCCGTGAGGACCGCCAGCGGTTCGCCGAAAGCCTTGTGAACCGATGGACGACCGCGACGTGTCTCAGCAGCGTCGAAACACGGCAGATCGTCATGTACGAGCGAGGCGCAATGCAGCAGTTCAAGCGCAGCCCCCGCGGCTTCCGTCGCGGCCGGATGATCTTCGCCGCAAGCCGCCGCGACGCTGTGACAAAGCCGGGGCCGCACCCGCGCACCTCGGGGAAACACGGCGTAACGCATGGCCGCAGCGAGACGAGGAGGACAGCCCGGAACCTCCGCCCGGCCGATCGCGTCATTGAGGGCCCGCTCGATCCGGTTGGTGACGTCCATGGCAAGGCTCCCGTGTTGGACACAAAGGAATAGTCAATTTGACTTGTCACTATAACTGTAAATAAATATGGACACATGTCAATCGACAACGCGGAGCCGGCGCGAACATGCCCAGAGATCGTGTCGTCATTGTCGGCGCCGGCGTGGCCGGGCTGGTCTCCGCGTTCGCACTCGCAGCACGCGGGCTGGACGTCACCGTCGTCGAACGCAGCACGTCGCTCGGCGGCAAGATGCGGCAAGTCGCAGTCGGTCCTTCACTGATCGACAGCGGCCCGACAGTGTTCACGATGCGCTGGGTGTTCGAAGAGCTGTTTGCGGCGGCCGGCCAGAACTTCGCCGATCATGTTTGCCTTCGCCCGCTGGAAGTACTGGCCAGGCACGCCTGGGACGAGCACACCCGGCTGGATCTGTTTGCCGAGGACGAACGAACGGTCGAGGCGATCGGCGATTTTGCGGGCGCAACCGAAGCTGACGGCTATCGTGCCTTCTGCCGGGATACCAAACGCATCTACGACATTCTCGAGAAGCCGTTTTTGCGCGCCTCACAGCCAAGCATGGGTGGACTAATCGGCGCCGACGGCTTTCGCGGACTGATACGGCTGCCGCAAATCAGACCATTCTCGTCGATGTGGTCGGCGCTTGGACAATATTTTTCCGATCCTCGACTGCGCCAACTGTTCGGGCGCTATGCCACCTATTGCGGTTCCTCGCCTTTTCTGGCGCCCGCGACCTTGATGCTGGTGGCGCATGTGGAGCGAGAGGGCGTCTGGAGTATCGACGGCGGCATGCACGCCTTGGCCAGGGCGCTGGCGGACGGCGCAAAGTCCTTTGGCGCCACGATTCGATATGGTCAGGAGGTGAGCGAAGTCCTCGTCTCCTGCGGACGCGCCGGTGGCGTCAGGCTTGCGAGCGGCGAACGCATTGCGGCCGACGCCGTTATTGTGAATGCCGATGTCGGCGCGGTCGCGAACGGCCTGTTCGGCATCCCTGCCCGCCGCGCCGCCGCGCCGATCCCGCGCCGCGCGCGCTCGTTGTCCGCGATGACCTGGAGTGTGGTCGCAACGCCGGCTGGATTTCCGTTGCGACGGCATAACGTGTTCTTCTCTGGCGATTACGCGGCCGAATTCGATGACATCTTTGCGCGCGACAGACTGCCACGCGCACCGACGGTCTACGCCTGCGCCCAGGATCGCGACGACAGCCAAGCCATCGCGAACGGCCCGGAAAAGTTCCTGGTTCTCATCAACGCGCCTGCCAATGGCGACCGGAATGCCTACGATACAGCGGAGGTAGAACAATGCGCGCAGCGGACATTTGGCGTGCTGGAGCGAAGGGGCCTGCAGATCCAGCGGCAACCGGATGCGATGCAAGTGACGACACCCGCGGACTTCAACCGGATGTTCCCGGCGACGGGCGGCGCACTCTATGGCCGCAGCTCGCACGGATGGACCGCCTCGTTCCAGCGGCCGGGAGTCCGGACAAAGATCCCGGGACTCTATCTGGCGGGAGGCAGCACGCATCCAGGCCCGGGGGTACCGATGGCGGCGCTGGCAGGCCGCTCGGCTGCGGCCAGCCTGCTTGCGGACCTGACTTCGCCAAAATCGTTCCGCCAAACGGCTATGCGTGGTGGTATGTCGACGCGCTGAGCGACGACGGGAAAGATGGCATTACCATCATCGCCTTCATCGGCAGCGTGTTTTCGCCCTATTACGCGTTGGCAAGACGCAAAGGTCCGGCCGATCCGCTCAATCATTGCGCCATCAATGTCGCGGTATACGCCAGGGACAGCAAGCGATGGGCGATGACGGAACGCCCATGTAGCGCTGTCAGCCGCACATCGAACTCCTTCACGGTGGGCCCGAGCAATCTCTCATGGGATGGCAAGGCGCTGACAATCCGCATCGAGGAGATCACAGCACCAATCCCCCGGCGACTCCGTGGCACGGTGCGCGTCGTTCCAACGGCCATCACGCAGCAGGCGTTTACGCTGAACGAGAGCGGCAATCATCGGTGGTGGCCGATTGCGCCCTGCGCACGGGTGCAGGTCGCGCTCGACCAGCCGCATCTGCGCTGGCAGGGCGACGGCTATTTCGACATGAACAGGGGTGACGCGCCGCTCGAAAGCGGGTTTTCCGACTGGCAATGGTCCCGCGGTGCGACGCGTGACGGTGCAGCCATCCTGTACGAGGCGCGACGGCGCGACGGCAGCCGTGTCGACCTCGCGATGACCTTCGATCCGCAAGGCCGCCTGCAGATGTTTGAACCGCCGGTCCTTCATACGCTCAAGCGCACGGGCTGGCAGATCGGACGCGAGGTCCGCAGCGAAGACGGCCCAAGTGTCCTAAGAACGCTGGAAGACGCGCCGTTCTATGCGCGGTCGGTAATATCCGCCAAACTGTGGGATGAACCCGTGACATTGATGCACGAAAGCCTGTCGCTAGATCGCTTCAGGATGCCGATTGTGCAGTCGATGCTGCCATTCCGGATGCCACGGGCGCGTCGATAGCAAGGCGCGTTCCAGAGCCCCGTTCCGATTGAATCGGAACGGGGCTCTGGATTCTTGTCTTGACGCGTTTTCTTCACGCGAACCGGTTTCCACTTCGCTTGAAAACGCTAGGATGGCGGGGTCGCGTTTTCCTGCTTTGCCCGCTCGGCTTCCTTCTTCTTGTCGAGCCGCCTTCCGACCAGTTCAAGCACGCCCCAGGCCATGGCGAACATTGCCACGACGAAGAACTCGATAAATCCGAGATAGTCGTCCATGGCGTGCCATCTCCCGCACCTGGAATTCTATGCCCAAGTGACCACCGGCGGCATCGAACTCAAGATGGTTTCAATGTTGCCGCCGGTCTGAAGTCCGAACATCGTTCCGCGGTCGTAAAGTAGATTGAACTCGACATAGAGCCCACGGCAGGCGAGTTGCTGCGCCCGCTCCGCCTCAGTCCACGGCTCCATCATCCGCTTCCGCACGATCCGCGGATAGACATCCAGCAAAGCGAGACCAACATCACGGGTGAAGGCAAAGTCCTTCTCGAAATCGCCGGTGTTGAGATGATCGTAGAAGATGCCGCCGACGCCGCGCGCCTGGCCGCGATGCGGCAGGAAGAAGTAGGTATCCGCCCACGGCTTGAACCTGCCGTAGTAGGTGGCATCATGGGCGTCACACGCGCGCTTCATGGCGTCGTGAAACGTCACGGTGTCCGGCGCATCCTCGGCGCGCTGCTCCGGCAGCATCGGCGTGAGATCGGCGCCACCGCCAAACCAGCCCTGCGCAGTCGAGAGGAACCGCGTGTTCATGTGCACCGTCGGCACGCGCGGGCTGCGCGGATGCATGATCAGGCTGATGCTGGTGGAAACATAGTCAAGCTGCACGCCGTCGCCGGGCAACGTTCTCGCCATCTCGGGCGTCAGTTTGCCATTGGCCGACGACGTGTGGATGCCGATCTTCTCGAACAGCCTGCCGTCGCTGAGGAAGCCGCCGGTGCCGCCACCGCTGCCGGCGGTGCGCTTCCACGGCTTGTAGGTGAACGTTGCGGGTGCCCCGGGGAAAAGTTCAGCCGGTGCATCGCGCTCAAGCGCCTCGACCTCGGCACAGATCCGGTCACGCAGGGACTCGAACCAGATCTTCGCCTGCGCGCGGTGACTTTCCGCGACGGCAATGCTGTCATCGCCGATCGTGAACGATTCCGACATCGCCATCGTCACCTATCGGACGGACGCCGCACGCTGCAACCGGTCACGCTGCTCCAGCCGGGCAAAGAGATCGATGACCCAAACCACCCGATCCTCGATCGGCTTCGACCTGACTTCCGGCGCGCGATGGCGCATCGGCGTCATCGCCACGGCATCGATCAGAAAGCGAGTCTCATCGAGTTGGGCCATCGGTGCAAGCCTCCTTGCCGGTGCCCATTCGGTCCTAAGCGAGACAAGCGTTCGCGCCAGCACCTTGAGCTTGCGATCGTTCGAAACCACGGCACGCCGCGAAACCGAATCGAGCCCACCGCGCTCGAGCTCCCGGCCAATCTCCGCATAGAGCGCCCGCGCTGCATAGATGCCGGGCCGGCAAGTCCGCGGCAGGTTCCTGATGCCAAGCGTAGCGCGGTCATAAAGGGCATCGGCGGTATCGAGCAATCGCTGAACGATGGTCGAAATTTCGCCGGTGAACTCAGGCTTGGCCAGCCAGGCATCCGGATCGATGCCGGCGTCCCGCAACCACTCCAGCGGCAGATAGAGCCGGCCGGCGCGCGCATCCTCCCCGACGTCGCGGGCGATATTTGTCAACTGCATGGCGACGCCAAGGTCGCAGGCCCGCGCTACAATTTCGGGCGTACGCTGACCCATCACGAGCGTCATCATGGCCCCGACCGTGCCGGCGACCCGTGCGGCATAGGCGTAGAGCTCCGGCAAGGTCTCGTAACGGCGCCCCTCGGCATCCCACGCCAATCCCTCAAGCAGCGCTTCCGGTACTTCACGCGGGATCGAAAATCGCGCGACGACGTCGGCGAATGCGCGATCGGCAGCCCGATCCATCGGCTGACCATGATAGGCGCGATCGAGCCTTTCCCTTAGACGCTCTACGGCGGCAGTGCGGTTGTCACCCAGATCGACTGCGTCATCTGCCAGTCGGCAAAACGCATAGAGCGCAATGGCGGGATTGCTGACCCTCCGGGGCAGTACCTTCGAGGCCGCATGAAACGTCCGCGAACCGCCTTTGAGTAATGCGCGGCACGCGGCCATGTCGGCGGAATCGAGCGAATTGGTCATGCGGTCACCAGGTCTAAGCGCTGCAGATTTTGAGCGTCGGGGACAAGGGAATCGAGAACGCGCGCTGAGGAAAGCACGCCGGGCAGGCCCGCACCGGGATGGGTGCCGGCGCCCACCAGGTACAGGTTTGCGATATCTTCGCTTTTGTTGTGAGGGCGAAACCATGCGCTCTGCGTCAGGACTGGTTCCAGCCCAAAGGCGGCACCGCGGAACGAGCACAGTCGGTCCTGAAAATCCTGCGGCGTCATCATCCGCGAACTGACGATTTGGTTTTCCAGATCGGGCAGCACCGTGCTGGAAAGTTCGTATGCAATGGCGCTACGGTATCTCTCGGCCTCTTCACTCCAGTCCGTACCGCTCTGCAGATGCGGAACCGGCGACAGCACGTAGAACGCGTCGTTGCCCTCCGGAGCGAGCGACGTATCCGTTGCCGTCGGCCGATGCAGATACAGACTGAAATCATCGGCGAGGATCTTGCGTTCGAAAATGTCGGTCAACAATCGCTTGTAGCGCGGGCCGAGCAGAATGGTGTGGTGCGGCACATCGTTGTATTTGCGGCGCGTGCCGAAGTACCAGACGAACAGGCTCATGGAATAGCGTGCGCGCTCGATACGCTGGTCGGTCCAGCGCGAACGTGCGGACGACGGCAGCAGATGCCGGTAGGTCCATGCGGAGTCCGCGTTGGACACGACGAGATCGGCGTCGATGATTTCGCCGGAAGCGAGGCGCACGCCGCGCGCGGTGCTGTTCTGCACCATGATCTCGCGGACCTCCCGGTTGCAACGGAGCCTGCCGCCCTGCCCCTCGATCAGCTTGACCAGGCCTTCGACCAGCCGCCCCGTTCCGCCAAGCGCGAAGTGCACGCCCCAGCGCCGCTCCAGGAATGCGATCAAGCAATAGATCGAACTCGCCGTGAAGGGATTGCCACCGATCAGGAGTGGATGGAAGCTGAACACGATCCGCAGTCGCGGATCGCGAAAGAATTTCGACACAAGGCTGAAGACGCTCCGATAGCTCGATAGCCGGATCATCTCAGGCGCGATTTTGGCCATATCGGTCCACTGGCTGAATGGCACGTCGCCGAGCCGCTCGAAGCCGACCTTGAAGATCTCCTCGCTGGCCTTCATGTAGGCGTCGTAGCCTTCGACATCGCCGGGGAAGAACCGCGCGATCTCGCGGCGCATCGCATCAGGGTCGCCGGAATAGTCGAAATGCGATGCGTCCTGAAAGCGGATTCGATAAAATGGCGACACCGGCACCAGCGTCACATCGTCGGACATTTTTCGTCCGCACAGCTTCCACAACTCATCGAACAGAAAGGGCGCGGTGACGATGGTCGGCCCTGCATCGAAGGTGAATCCGTCCTGCCGGTAGACGTAAGCGCGGCCGCCGGGGGCGTCGAGTTTTTCCAGAACGGTTACCCGGTAGCCTTTGGCGCCGAGCCTGATGGCCGCAGCCAAGCCACCAAAGCCGCTGCCAATCACCACCGCATGCGGCCGGTGATGCGAATGAATTTGGCGCGATGATCGGACGGACGTTGAATCCAGCATGAGGCCACTGTAATTATTTCTTGACAGTTGCCTAGCCCATAGTTGTACATTCCAGTTTACATTTTTGTCGACGCTTGCTCGGCAGCAGTCGCGTGCGCGTATTTCTCGATGAGATGCGCGATGAGTTGAGGCTGCTCCTCGTGTGCGAGATGGCCGAGGGCCGGCAGTCGCTCGATCATGGCGTTGGGAAGAATCTCGCGAACCTGTTGCGCAACGGCGGGCGATATCGATCGATCATTGGCAGCGGTCATCAAAACCAGCGTTGGCGCCAACCGCGACAGATCATGCAATAGCGGCTCGAGCTTCCAGTTCGCCATCATCCGCAGCGCCGCGGCGACATGCACGGGATTGCGCACAAGCTTGCGATAGAGCGAAACACCCTCTTGATCAATCGTCGAACCGGTATTGGCAATCAACCGCTCGACCGCCCCTGCATGGCATGCCTGCCAGGCGAACACGCGCGGCACCAACGGATTGAGCACGAGCAATTTCGCCAATGGCGAGAACAAATGGGTGGCAACGCCGCCGAACGGCATGAATGCCCCATTCAACGCCACCAGCAGGCGGGGCGCGATGCGGCCGGCGAGGCACATGCGCGCCAGGATCGCCGCACCCGCAGAATGACCAACCGCAATCTCCGGCCTCACTTCGAGTTTGCGGAGCAGCGCGCCGACATCCGTCGACATGCCCGGCAGCGACAGGCGATGCCCCGGCGGGGACTGTGTAAAGCCGTGCCCTGGCAGATCCAGCGCGATAACCGAGAAATGTTGCGCCAGCAGCGGTAGCAGCCCGCGCCAGGAATGGGTCGCGGCGCCGGTGCCGTGAATCAAAAGCAGCGGTGGCCCCTCGCCCATTTCTTGCACATGCCAACTGATGCCAGCCGCTTCGACAAATCTGCTGAAATCCCGGTTGGGCCAGTCTGCGCCATCCTTGCTCCAGACGAGGCTGGACACAGTGACACTTTATGACGGCAACGCCGACGGCACGCCGGCAAGGAAAGCATCATAGGCGGTTATGAACTCGGCCTCGGCTTCGAAGTGCGGCATCGCGCCGGTTTCGAATACCCGGATGGTCCAGTTGGCGCGGCCTTCGACCTGGATCTTGTTGGTGTAGTCGACAAAGTCGCCGCGAACGCCATGGCTCATCCACACCGGCAGTGTCAGCGAATGATAGATCCGGGTTATGTCCTCGCTGAACAGAAATCCGGACACAAAGTAATACGGCGCGTGTTGGGCGCCTGGCTGGTGCGTGGTCAGGTAGTCATATTCCAACAGGCCTTCGTCGATATCGCGCGAACCCCAGGTCTTGTTCAGGAAATAGCGAATTCCGGCGCGGCTGGTAAGCAGCCGGAAAAAGCCTTCGCTCCACAACGGGAACTCAAAGAACGCATGCAGCCAGGGCATCCCCCTGGTGCCGTTCCGCCATTTGCTATCCTTGTCGCGGCTTCGGAAGCCGGTGGGACTGACGAGTGCCGCGCTTCGAAAGGCGAGCGGCATCTCGGTCACCGCCCGGGCGAGAAACTCGCACGACAGCGAAACGGCCAACGCGTCGATCGGACCGCGGCCGTGAACTTCCTGGATTTCCCGGACCGCGAGCAGGACCGCATCGGTCATCATCCGCACCGAATATTCGCGCGCGCCCCGCTGCGAGTGCCCGAATCCCGGAAGCTCCAGCGCATAGACCGTCCGGCTGCGACGATAATGCTCGTAGAGCGGCTTGATTTCGTAAGCGGAGCCGGCGGCATTGATGCTGTGAATCAGGAGCAGCGGCGGAAACTTGCCCGGGATTTCCGGACCCGCCGAATAATAGGTGAGCCGGCCAACAGCACTGCCAATTTCGTGGCGCTGGCCGGACACCGGCGCAGGTAAATCATCCGCGGCGCGCAGGACTGCGGGACTGATCGCGGGGGCGGCTGCGTTCATCGCACATCTCCTTTTTTGGACCAGACCGCATCTCGCCGTGGCCAAGACCCTATCAGCAGTGTATCAGGACTGACAACCATACTTGTCGTCCAGGAACGGGAACGTCGCTTGACACATTTGCCCCCTGTCAAACCCTTTCTTGAGGTTCTCTCCGGCCGCCGCCAGCCCATCCCGCCGATCTGGATGATGCGCCAGGCCGGACGCTATCTGCCCGAATACCGTGAAGTCCGCGCCAGGGCCGGGGGATTCCTCGACCTGTGCTTCACACCCGAATTCGCTGCCGAAGTGACCCTGCAACCGATCCGCCGCTTCAACTTCGACGCCGCGATCATCTTCTCGGATATTCTCGTCATCCCCTACGCGCTCGGACGCGATGTGCGGTTCGAGGTCGGCGAAGGCCCACGGCTGGATCCGCTCGATACGCCCGATAAGGTAGGAACGCTGGCGACGACCGGCGACTTTACCAAACTCGAACCGGTATTCGAAGCGTTGCGCCGCGTGCGCCGCGAGCTCGATCCGAAAATCGCGCTGATAGGTTTCTGCGGCGCGCCATGGACAGTCGCAACCTACATGGTGGCGGGACAAGGAACGCCGGATCAGGCGCCGGCGCGGATGATGGCCTATCGTTACCCCGAGGCCTTTGCGAGGATCATCGACACCGTCGTCGAGAACTCGATTCAATATCTGCTGGGGCAGCTCAAGGCCGGGGCCGACGTTCTGCAGATCTTTGACACCTGGGCCGGCGTGCTGCCGCCCCGCGAATTCCAGCGCTGGTCGGTCGAGCCGACGAAGCGAATTGTCGAGGGCGTACGCAAGCAGGTTCCGAATGCGAAAATCATCGGATTCCCCAGGGGTGCTGGTGCGCTGCTGCCAGCGTTTGTGGAGGCGACTGGCGTCGATGCAGTCAGCATCGATTGGGCCAGCGAACCGTCGCTAATCCGCAACAAGGTGCAAAGCCATGTCGCCGTCCAGGGCAATCTCGATCCGCTGGTGCTGATCGCGGGTGGCGCAGCGCTGGATCGCGCGATCGACGATGTGCTGGCGAACTTTGCCGCCGGCCGGCTGATCTTCAACCTCGGCCACGGTATCCAGCCGGAAACCCCGATCGCGCATGTCGAGCAAATGGTGAAGCGGGTGCGGGCGCATAAGGGATAACGTTAGGCCATACTCGCCAGTACCGCTTTCGACAATGTCGTGGCATCAGCATGTGGCATCGTTAGATAGCGCGCGCCCATCTCCTTGGCTAAGGCTCCTCCTGAAGCACCTGGCCGGGGCGACGTATCGACCAACACGGTGGTGATGTCAGCCATACGCAGTTGCCTGGCTGCGTTGATCGCGTCTTCCTCTGCTCGTGGACGTCCTTGTGATCCGTCGCGGGCGATGTTGGCGCGCCCGTCGGTCAAGACGATGACTGTCGGCGTCTGTCCTTTGCGACGGATTGAATCCGACAGCGCGAAGGCCGCATCCAGTCCGGCCGCAAGCGGTGTGCCGCCGCCGCCGGGCAATCCAGCGAGACTACGCTTGGCGCGCGCCAGCGAACGGGTCGGCGGTAACAGCAATTCGGCGGCGCTGCCGCGAAACGCGATCAGCGCAACCTGATCGCGCCGGATGTAACAATCCGCCAGCAATAGCTCGACTGCGCCCTTGGCTTCCGCCAGCCGGTGCAACGCCGCGGAACCGGACGCGTCGACCACGAAGATCGTGGTGGTCTCCGTACGCTGTTTGAACCGCGAAATGCGGAAATCATCCTTTCGGATCAGAATGCGGGGCCGGGATGTCTCGCCTGATGCGGCAGCCTCGCGTCGCCGCAACGGCTGCCATGGTGCCGCAGCACGCAAGGTTTCGATTACATTGAGCTTGGCGCCGCCACGCAACTCGCCGCGCGACACACCGGCGGGACGACCGCGTTTGCTGGATTTCTGCAGCGCGCCGGCTTTGCCTTGCGAGCGCCCGCGCGATCGCATCGAAGATCCACGCAACGCCGCAAGCACATCAGGCGGAAGTGCGGCCTGGACCGCGGCAAGGATGACTTCATCGAGAGCCCGGTCAAGGTCGGGATTGTCCGTGTCAGCCTTGTCGTCATCGGCGAACTCCGACGGTGGCTGCTCGTGCGGCTGCTCCGGATGTTCCGGCTCTTGTTCCTGCGGAAACACCAGCGCGCGCGGCGCCAACACCAGCCGCGCCGCAAGCGCAATATCATCCTGATCCACTTCATCATGCGCAGAGAGCGCGGCACTCGCGCAGGCCACGCGCAGCGCCAGTATCGGCGCGCGGAGCGAGACGATCCCGAGCGCCGCAGCCGCAGTGCACATCGCTTCGACTTGCTTTTCGTTCGTCCTGAGCGCCGACAGTCGCTCACGCGCCGCCGAGATCGCTGCGCGATACATCGCAAATTCACCGGCTTCCCGGATCGGAATCTCGTTCAGGTCGACATGAAATCCGAGGCGATCGCCGAGTGATCCCGGCGCAAATTCGTCGTCGAGCCCTTCGTCCAGCGCAATCACCCCGAACCGGGTCGGCATCCGCAACGAAAGCCCGTCGCGTTCCACGATCGTCTCCCGTGCGTCCATCGCTGCGGTGATATGCACCGCCGCGGCGGAAGGCAGCCGTTCCGCCATGGCTACCATGAGGACGCCGCCATCCGCCTCCACGAGAAGCCCACGTTCGGCAACGGGCCGTCCCGCCAGCAACGTGGCATTGAGGTCGAGGCCGCCGAGCAGGCGTCCATCGGCAATATGCAGCGGCAGATGCTTCAGCGGCTGAGAGATCAGCAATGCCGCGCGCAAGATGGTTACCCAGCGGTCTCGAACCGGGCCGGCGCGCGACCGGACCAGAACGCCACCGGTGCCGACCGGATCAATCGCGAACAACTGCGCCGCGGTCACCGCATCGGACCAGGCGGGCGCGGCGGTCATCCCAATACTTCCGCGATGGCGCGGTCGACCCGCACGCTGGAACCGGCATCGTCGAGCGGATTGCGGCGCAGCCGATGACGCAAGGCCGACGGCGCTACGCGGCGCAAATGCTCGTCGCCGACGGCCTTTTTGCCTTCGAGTGCCGCCAGCGCGCGCGCGGCACGCATCAGCGTCAACTCCCCGCGCAGACCGTCGGTACCGAGAGCCATGCAAAGCCTGGCCGCACGCTCCAGCGATGCGTCCGGTACGGCGACCGATGGCAGCCGCTCGCGAGCCGACGTGATCCCCTTGCGCAGCTTCGTCTCTTCCTTGGCCCACGTCGCGGTAAAAGCGGCGGTATCGCTGTCGAATTCGTCGCGGCGACGTACCACCTCGATGCGACTGGGAAGGTCGTTCGGCGTCTTCACCTCGACCGACATGCCGAAGCGATCCAGTAGTTGCGGACGCAACTCCCCTTCCTCGGGATTGCCGGTGCCGACCAGCACGAACCGCGCCGGATGCCGGATACTCAGGCCTTCGCGCTCGACGACGTTTTCGCCGGACGCCGCAACATCGAGCAGAAGATCGACCAGATGATCTTCCAGCAGGTTGGCTTCATCGATGTATAGGAACCCGCGATGCGCGCGTGCCAGCAATCCCGGCTCGAATGCCTTCTCGCCGCGCGCCAGCGCCCGTTCCAGATCGAGCGCGCCGACAACGCGGTCCTCGGTCGCGCCGAGCGGCAGGTCTACAACCGGCACCGGCACTTGCGCGAATTTCAGCGCGCCCTTGGCAACTCGGACACGGCACTCGTCGCAGAACTCCGCCGGCCGCTCCGGATCGCAATTGTAACGGCAGCCGGCTACGACCTTCATCTTCGGCAGCAAAGCCGCCAGCGCGCGCACCGCAGTCGATTTTCCCGACCCGCGATCGCCAAAGGCCAGCACGCCACCGACCTTGGGATCGACCGCGGCGATTAACAGCGCGAGCTTCATCTCGTCCTGGCCAACGATGGCTGAAAATGGAAAGGCTGTTGCCATGTTACGACCTCATGGCTCAGGCCGCGTACGCGCGATGATATCGGCGGCGCCCTTGTGAAGCAGTTCCAGTCCGACCGCACGGCCCAATTCGCGCGGGCGGTTCGCAGGCCCCGAGCGCGTCACCTCAATGAACGGACCATCTCGCGCTTCATCCAGCACGGAAGCCGTGAGCGTCATTCCCGAACCCGAGATGGTCGAATAGCCTGCGATCGGGGAGTTGCAGTGGCCATTGAGCACCCACAAGACCTCCCGCTCGGCGTCGCAGCTGAGACGCGCAGTTGGATCGTCGATCAGCGAGAGATACCGCCGCGTGAGCCAATCATTGGCGGCGCATTCCACGGCAACGATGCCCTGTCCCACCGCGGGCAACATTTCCGACGGCGACAGCTCGCAAGCGATACGGTGACCGAGTCCGACCCGTTCAAGCCCGGAACGGGCCATGATCAAAGCGTCCGCCGGACCAACCTCGCCGCCATCGGGCAGGCGCTGCATTTCGCTGTTGTCGAGCTTTCGAACGCGCGTGTCGGCAGCGCCACGAAAGTGAATCAGTTCAATCTCCGGAAACAGCCGACGCGCATAAGCGGCACGCCGTACGGCATTGGTGCCAATCTTGTAACCTTTGCCACGCGAGCGCTTGATCTCCTCGATCGAAACGCCCGGCCGCAAGACCATCGCATCGGTCGGCGGATCGCGCGCCAGCGTCGCGCCGATCACCAACCCCGGCGTATCCTCATTGCCGGGCATGTCCTTTAGCGAATGCATCGCCGCGTGAAGCCTGCCGGACGCGATGGCGGCGCGGATTTCTGCAACGAATGCGCCGCCTTTGCCGCCATGGACCAGGAGCTTGCTCGTCTGATCGCTGTCGCCAGTGGTTTCGAACCTGACGATCTCAACACCCAATTCGGGCGCAGCCATCGACAAGCGCCGCGCAATGTCCTCGGTCTGGGCCAGCGCCATGGTGCTCCTGCGCGTGCCTATCCGCATCGAGACTGCCACCAGCCAGACTCCGTTCCGCAACAGGGCGCCGATCCGCGGCGCTGGAGATTAAGACAAGCCACCATCTGAATGCAAACGAGGTCAGGCGTGCGGTGCACACGCCGCCGCCGAGACAGGCCGCGGCAATTGATATACGCGCGAAGTTCGGAACGTTTCACCCTGCAGTTCAATTTTTTTGCTGATCACGCCCGGTTCGTTTCGGCTTCTGCAGGACACGGCGGAGTGATACTCGTAACGGAGGGTCCCTCGGGAACAATTTTCTTCCAGAGATCAAAATCGCGATGAGCGCGGATGTCTTGATAGGTGACGGTGAGGCGGTGCGGCTGGTGCCACATCCGCTGCGTGCGGCGGTGCTTGGCGAAGTTCATGCTCGGCCGTTCACGCCGATTTCAGTTCCTTCGCGTATTCTGCATTTCGCCTTCGATACTTCAGGGACACGCGCTCAAGCCGACCGCGCCAACCTGACCGTATTCTGCACATCGCGCGGTCTGCAGCCGCCGTCGCCCGTCGAAAAACATCATCGCGTCCCGTTCGGCACCACGGTGTTGCGATGGGAGCAGCATTCCGAATTCACCACCTACACCTGGGAAATGCCCGCAGATCCCGCCTCCACGCCATTCCATCCAGATGCGGCGTCGCTGGCGCTGCCGATGCGGCTCGTGCAGCAGCCAGGGCCATTGCTGGTGGCAGTCGACCTGCATCTGTTGGCGGAGGACACACAACGCACGGCGCCGGAACGCCTGTTCGACAGCGCCAGCCTTGCCGTCGCCGAGAACTCCGATGGTGCCGCGATCTATGCGACCGACTTTCAGCCCGGCCCTTCCGGGTTTGTCCGCATCCTAGTCGCCAATCGCACGATGTCGCCGGAACGCGCCGGGGCACTGGTTCAGCGGGTCATTGAGCTTGAGACCTATCGTACACTCGCCCTGCTCGGCCTGCCCGAAGCGCAACGGCTGTCGCCTTCGATCGCGGCCTCCGAGCGCCGTCTCGTCGAGGTCACCGAGCAGATGCGCCAGGCCGGCGACCTCGCCACCAATCACAAACTGCTCGATGAATTGACCGCGCTGGCCGCCGAGGTCGAGGCCGGCGCCGCCGCGAGCGTATTTCGCTTCGGCGCCAGCCGAGCCTACGAAGAAATCGTCGAGCAGCGGCTGCAGACCATCGGCGAACGAAAAGTCGGCGGCCTCCCGACCTGGTCATCGTTTCTCGCCCGCCGGATGAAACCGGCGTTGCGCACCTGCGTCACGACCGAGGCGCGCCAATCCAGCCTTTCGCTGAAGCTCGCACGCGCCGCCAATCTGCTGCGCACCCGTGTCGACGTCGAGCTGGAGCAACAAAATCAGGAGCTCTTGAAATCGATGAACGCGCGGACGCGGATGCAGCTGCGCCTGCAGACCACGGTCGAAGGCCTCTCGGTGGCGGCGATCACCTATTACGTGGTCAGCCTGTTCGGATATCTCGCCAAGGCAGCGCACGACAGCGGCAAACTTCATGTCGAACCCAGCGTGGCGACCGCCATATTCGTTCCGATCGCCGGGCTTTCGATATGGTGGACGGTCCGCAGCATCCGCAAGAAGCACATTGCCGGTGAGACCTGATGAAGCGCTTCATCGGACTTATCGCGACAGTGGCAATCTCGATCGGGCTGTTTCAGCTACAGCAGGGAGCCGAAGGCCTCAGCATCACCAAGACCTCCGTGGGCAAAACGCCATTGACGATATTCAAACTGCAATCCACCGCCCCTGCCCCAATTGTCGTGATCGCGCACGGATTTGCCGGCTCACAGCAATTGATGCAGCCCTTCGCGGAAACGCTGGCGCAAAACGGCTACATTGCCGTGACCTTCGATTTTCTCGGACATGGCCGTAACCCGGCTCCGATGCGCGGCGACGTCACTGAAGGCAAGACGATCACCGCCGCATTGCTGGCAGAATTGACTGATGTCGCGGCCTCGGCCCGCAAACTACCGGGGAGCGACGGCCGGCTTGCGGTACTGGGGCATTCGATGGCTTCCGACATTGTCGTGCGGTTTGCGCAGGCGAGCCCGGCTGTCGAGGCAACCGTCGCAGTATCTGTGTTTTCGCCGGTCGTGACCGCGACCAGTCCACGCAATCTGCTCGTTATCGTCGGTGCACTCGAACCCGCCATGCTCAGCGATGAAGGCCTGCGCATCATAAATCTCACCGCCGGTGGAACCGCGGTCGCCGGCGAGACTTACGGTCATTTTTCGGATGGCACCGCGCGAAAGCTGGCGTTGGCGCGGGGCGTCGAGCATATCGGTGTGCTCTACAGCCATGACAGCATGGTGGAGACGCTGCGCTGGCTCAATGCCGCGCTCGGCAAGCAAGGTGAAGGCTTCATCGACAGCCGAGGGCGCTGGCTGGCGCTGGTATTTCTCGGCATTATCACATTGGCTTGGCCGTTGTCGTCGCTCTTACCGGTCGCGAGCGAGATACCCGCCGGTGCCGGTCTCAGGTGGAAGCCGCTCCTGATCGCTGCATTCGCACCGGCGCTGCTGACGCCGCTGATGCTCTGGAAAGTGCCGACGGACTTCCTCGCGATCCTGCTCGGCGACTATCTCACACTGCACTTTCTGCTGTACGGCGTACTGACGGCCATGGCCCTGCTGTATCTGCGCAAGGGTCTATCGCCGGGTGCCGCGATGCCGGTATCCTGGAAGCCCATCGCGATCGCAACGGCCGCTGTTACCGCCTACAACATTATCGCTTTCGGTCTACCCATCGACGCTTACGTCTTCTCATTCCTGCCGATTCCCGCCCGGCTTCCTCTGATCGTCGCGATCGCCTGCGGAACGCTGCCTTACTTTATCGCCGATGAATGGCTGACGCGGGGCAAAGGCGCCAGGCACGGTGCTTATGCCCTGACAAAGTTCTGCTTTCTGCTGTCGCTCGCGATTGCCGTTGCGCTCAATCCGACGAAGCTTTTCTTCCTTGCCATCATCGTGCCGGCCATCCTGCTCCTGTTCCTGGCGTTCGGGTTGATCAGCCGCTGGAGTTATGCGGCGACGCGCCACCCGCTGCCGGGTGCGTTCGCCAACGCTGCCGTCTTCGCATGGGGAATCGGCGTGACGTTTCCAATGATCGTGCGATGAAATAGCGGAGCTTTCGAAGATGATGGAGTGGTCCAAGCGCACGGAACCATCGGCCGGACAGGAATCGGTCTGGGATTATCCGCGTCCGCCGCGACTGGAGAGAGTCTGCGAGCGCCTGCGCGTGATCTTTGGTGGTCAAACGATTGCCGACACGACGTCCGGCTATCGTGTCCTGGAGACCAGCCATCCGCCGGTCTACTACATTCCGCCCGATGATATCGCGCAGCAATATCTACAAGGCGCGCCCGGCAGTTCGTGGTGCGAGTTCAAGGGGCAAGCGAGATACTGGTCGCTTAACGTCGACGGCCGGGTGGCCGAGAATGCGGCGTGGAGCTACCCGACGCCTTCTGCGGTATTTTCCGACATAGCGGGCTATCTGGCGTTCTATGCTTCCCGCGTCGATCAATGCTGGGTGGACGACGAACGCGTGCAACCGCAGGAAGGCGACTTCTACGGCGGCTGGATCACCTCGTGCATCGTTGGGCCCTTCAAGGGCGGCGCTGGAACGCGTGGATGGTAGATCGTAGCGATCCCTCCTCGGTGGTATGGGCGCCTGCAGTCCGCGCCGCAGTGCCGCGCGATCTCTGCACCGATTGCGGCGTGTCGCGCTCAAGCGATCCCAAGCAGTGCGGTCAGGCCTGCCAATTCATCAAGCCCAACTATCCCGCGCTTGAAGCGCGCGTGCATGGCCGCACCCGGGATCCGCAGCGAACCGACGAAGTCTTCTTCGGCCCGTTCCGTCGCATGGTCCGCGCTTCGCTTGCGCGTCCGCGCGAAGGTGCACAATGGACCGGGATCGTAACCCGGATCGGTGAACGCCTGCTGGAAAGCGGCGCCGTCGACGCGGTGCTGACGATGGCGCCGGACCCCGAAGACAAATGGAAGCCTGTGCCGGTGCTGGTGACCTCGGCAGACGGCATGTCGAATTGCCGCGGCATGCGGATGGGATACGCGCCGTTGCTGGCGCTGCTGGAGCCGGCGCGAGCGCGCGGCTTTAAACGCATCGCGGTGATCGGCATCCCCTGTCAGGTCTATGCGCTGCGATCACTGGAAGCAACGCTGCGCTTCGAGAAGATCTATGTCGTGGGCACGCCCTGTTCGGACAATACCACTACCGAAAACTTCCATACCTTTCTGAACCTCCTGTCGGATCAGCCCGACACCATCACCTATCTCGAGTTTCGCGCGGATTATCATGTCGAGCTCCGATTCAGTGACGGCCGGATCAAGGAAATTCCATTTCTGCAACTGCCGATTTCCAAATTGCCGCCGGATTTCTTCCCGATGACGTGCCGCACCTGCGTGGATTACACCAACGTGCTCGCGGATATCACGGTCGGTTACATGGGCGGCCAAGGTGAACAATGGCTGCTGGTTCGTAACCAGCGCGGCGAGGAATTGCTTGGCCTCCTGGGAGAAGAAGTCAGGATTTCCGAACCGGAAAGCGCCGGAAAACGCGTCGGACCCGTGAAAGGCTTTCTGAAGAACGTCGAACTCGCCGCCGGCGGACTCCCCGTGCGCAGCATGCCGAACTGGCTGCGGCCGATCGTCGGCTGGCTGATGCCCAAGATCGGTCCACGCGGCCTGGAATTCGCGCGTGCCCGCGTCGAGATGAAAGCCATCGAAACCGTGCTGCACCTGCGCCGGCAATATCCGCAGCGCGTGAAGAACATGGTGCCCGCACATGTGTGGGCTTTGGTGAAGCCCTACGGCATTGAAATCGGAAGGGACGAACGGCCGTAATAAGTTGGACTGCTCTCCGGAACAGGCTGGTCTGATCGACGGCGAGAAGCGAAACGTCTCGAAATACGACGACGCGATCCTGAGCGCGAGGACAAGACCAATGATTGCTAACTTCCTCGCCACCCAACGCGACAGCATCATTAAAAAAATTGCTGCGATGGACGCACAGAAGGCCGCGAACGCGAACAAAGTGATCGGGAGCCGAGCGGCTCCCACCGAGATGTCGGAATGAAATCCCCTTCTCAGGATCTGTTGTTTTATTTCGGTTGTCCGGTGGAGCCGTTTTCACTGCCGACACCGGTATCGGATGACGTGGGTGCCGAGCGCGTGTCGGCTGCGGGATTCGCCGGCTGATAAACCTTGGGCTGATCGGCCGAACCGGCCGGCTGCGCCATACCTTGCGACATGCCGGTGGTCTGACCCACAGGCGTGGTTACCGCGGCCGTCTCCACGCGTGACTTGCCGGCATAGCCCGCCGTCAGCAAACCCATCACGGCAAGAGCAACAGCCGCGAAGCCGACCAGCTCGGGGCCCGCCCCGTCCGGCGTGGCGCCTACGCGTGAGCCGTTGCCTTCGAGGGCTTCCGCCGCGATTTCCCGATTGGTGCGAGATCGAAGGAAGTAAATGAATGAGCCGGCTATGATGAACGTCGTAGCCGCCAGCGTGAAAAACATCAGCCAGCTAATCGGGTTATCGCCTTGCATCGGAGCCTCCAGTTGTACGGTTCACATGACAATCTGGACGCGCTGCGTTTGTTCCTAAGGGCGCTTACCAAGATAAGCCGCGACATCGACGACCCAGCTAACCAATTGACGTAGCGAACATTAATTCGAAACACATCGGGGTCGGACCTAGTGTCAGAATCTCTATATGTAAACTTTTGTTGACATGTTTCGCAGCCTCAGACAGCCTAGTCAGACTTGGCCACAAGTTCGCTGGTCAGCCTTCAGAGCGACAACGCAAGGGCGAATGGGCGGTGCTCGAGGCACATTCCGATTCAAACCAACTCGAACTGCTCCTGCTGCGAATGTCCCGGAAGGACGAAGCGGCTTTCGAAAAACTGCACGCCGCCACCAAGCGCAAGCTGTTTTCCACGGCGCTGCTTATCGTCAAGCGCAGGTATCTGGCGGAAGAAATCCTTCAGGAAGCCTATGTTCGCATCTGGCTGAACGCGGCTGAATACCGTTCATCACTGGGCTCCCCCATGATGTGGATGATAACAATCGCCAGAAATCTCGCGATCGATGTTGCTCGAAAGCCGGCGCGGGAAATCTACTCCGATCATTCGGTCATGCTGGATTTCCCCGCCGACAGCCCCACGGCGCTCGAAACCATCGAAATCCGGGAAAGTGAAAGCGAGACTATCAGACTGCAGCGTAGCGTTTGTTTCGCCTTGCAGGCTCTGGAGCCAACACGGCGCCAACTGGTAATTGCAGCTTACATCCACGGAGAAAGCCGACATCGGCTGTCCAAACAGTACGGCGTGCCGGTCAACACCATAAAGACCTGGATCCGCCGTGCGCTGCTGGAGGTGCGCGCAAATGTAGGTGCGATACCGCCAAACTATAGCGATATCGGCTTGCTCATCTCTGATTTGGGGCACTAGCTTTGCGATTTGACGTCAATGCTGCATGATGTCAAGATATCCTTACAAGACGAAAATGCCGAAGTTGATGCGACTGCCTCAACTTCGGCTGCAAGGAGAAAAAATGCTTGCCTGACGGGAGGACTTCGCCGTGACCAAGTTTGCGTTGCCAGCACTTACGCTCCTCATTTTTGGCCTTTTCTACTTTACCGTCACATCCCAACCACCCGATGCTCCCGCTGAACTCGCCGGCCCGCGCGCGGAGCTGGCCCAGAATCTCGACGACGCTGAAAAGGCCGAGCAGGATCGGGTACAGGAGCTTGCCAAAACCATCGACAGCGTTCGCGCCGAGCTAAAGCGGCTGTCCGAGGATACCAAGGCAAACAGCGACAAGATTGCCCAGACCGCCGCGCTGCGCTCGGACCTGCAGGACTCCAAGTCGAGCAGCGATAAGACCGCGCAGAGCATGGTCGACCAGATCGACGCGCTGCGCTCCGACCAGGCAAAATTCCTGCAAGACGCAAAAGAGACCCACGACAAGGCGGCGCAAGCGCTTCGGCAGGAGGTCGAGGCCTCCCAAGCCAAGCTTCTGGCGCAGGTGGGCGATACGCTAAAGGTCAACACCGCTCGCTCCGAAGCCCTGACGCAACGCGTTGACGCGATGAAGAAGGATATCGACGACGTAAAGAAAAACGTGGATGAGGACCGGCAGAACATATCCAACATATCGCCAGGCCTTGCGCTTGTCGTTGCGCTGGCAGCACTGGTACTCGGCCCCTTCGTGGCACGCCAGTTCACCGCGAACCAGATTGCGGCCGCCAAGAAGCAGGCAGCAGCCGAAGCCGCCGCCGCGGCGCGGTCCCAACCCGCCAAGGCGGCCGAAACTGATCCGCCGCTGGCCCCGCCCGCCGCGGCAGAGCTGCCGCAGGACGACACTCTGCAGCATGAAGCGCCACCGCTGGGCGAAGAAGCCCGTCCTCACCATGACGCCAACACAAATCAAAAGGCCGCGCCGGACTCGGAGAAGGTCTGAGATTCAGTGTCATCGGCCGTCATGTACGCGCCCGCTAGAATTTGTCGGTACCCGGGAGGGATGTACCCACTCCAGAATTGCGGTTCCTCGCGTTTCAGAACGTCGCCTTGACGCCCGCGTAAAGGCCGCGCGGCCGTGCCGGGCTGACCGAACGCGGGTCCGAGAACGGCGCGCCGCCATTGGCGAAATTGGGAATGTCATCCCTCTCGAAGAACGTACCGTAGACCGCGTAGCGATTGTCGAACACGTTGTCGACGCGCCCGTAGAACTGGATGTTCTTGGTGACCTGATAGGAGGCGTGCAGGTTGAACACGGTATACGACGGCAGCCTCGGCGCCTGGTTGGAATCGTCGCCGACGAAAAACTGATCGCTGACGAACAACGCATCTCCGCCCACTTTGAACGCATCCGTAATCCAGTAGTCCATTCCGAACTTCACGCGGTTGCGGGGGATCGCCGGAATTCGATTGCCCGGCACAACCTGGATATTGCCGTCATCATCGGCGAACGGGCTGTTGGAACCGAGCAGCAGGGAATCCAGGAAGCGCGCGTCGACCAGCGCATAGCTGGCGTAGAGTTGCATCGTCTTCGACGTCAGGTTGACCTGGGCCTCGATGCCCTGGCGGCGTGTCCGCCCCACATTCTGAAAATAGCCGAACCCCTGCAGCTCCGGGCTCGGAATCGCGAGGATGTCGTCGGCATTGGTCGCGCGGAATGCGCCGACCTTCCATCCGAGCGTTCCGATATTGAGCTCCGACGTGCCGCGGAAGCCGGCCTCCACGGTGCGCGAGACGACCTGTTGGAGCGGCGGGTCGGCGATGAGGAATGCGGCGGCGATGCAGGGACGCGCCGGGTCGGAGCACGCGAGCTCCAGCGGTGTAGGTGCACGATTGGCTTCGGAATAGCCGGCATAGGCCGTCAGGCCCGGCGTGATCTTGTAGGTGCCGCCGATCATCGGATTGAAGCGGCTGAACGTATGATTGCCGTTGAGGTCGGTGCCGATCTGATCCTGAAGAACGATGTTCGCATAGTTGAAGCGGCCACCGCCGGAGATCGAAAACGCATCCGTCACGTCGAAGGTGTCGAGCGCATAGATTCCGGTGTAGCGGTTGGTGGCGCGAAGCGAAACCGGGCCGATCGAAATCGGGGCACCGGAGGGCCCGAGGAATATGCCGCTGCCGCTGACGACGTAGTTTGACCCGATCGTGCCCAGTTCCGCACTCGCCCCGAAGCGGGTGACACCGGAATCGAAACTGGCGCCGACCATGAACTGGTTGTTGTGCCCGAACAACTGATCGGTGTTGGTCGCCTGCAGGGTCGCTCCGGTGGTCGTCGAACGGGTTGACGTCCGATCGATCTGCCCCAGCACCGCGGTGTCGGGGAATGGATTCGCAAGCTGGACCCCGTTAAGGCCATTTGCCGGCACATCGTCGTCGTTGAAGCAAAGCAACCCCGGATCGGCGGCGCATCGCTCCGTCTCGGTCGGATTGCCGTCCACCGTCTTTTGCCGGAACGCGCGGACGCGCACCGAACCGTCGAGCGTCCAGGTCGGCGTGGCCTCGACCTTTCCGGTCAGGTTGACGTAGGCCACCTTGTTGTTCGTGGATTGCGGCGTCGTGTAGGTCGCGCCCCAATAATTCCGCAGCAGTTCGACCGGCACCGCCGCTGGTGCGCCGAAATTGTTGTTGGCGACACCCATGTTGAGATGAAATTCACTGCTGTCGGTCCGGTAGCCGACATCGCCATAAAAGCGGCGGATCGCCGACTCCGAAAAGTTGCGGAAGCCGTTTTCGCGCACGCCTTCCAGCGCAGCATAGACCGAAAAATTGTCGACCTGCTTGCCGTACTGCCCCGAACTCTGGATGCGTCCGAACGAGCCGCCCATCGTGTTGATTTCGGCGCCCTGGTAGCTGAAGCCATTTTTCATCTGCACGTTGACGGCGCCACCCAGCGCGTTGAGCCCGAACGCCGGATTGTTGGTCACGACAGTCACCGACCTGATCGCGGCGGTCGGGATCAAGTCCCAGTTGACGGTGTCGCCGAAGGCTTCGTTGATGCGCATCCCGTTCTGGTAAACCGCCAGTCCCTGCGGCGTACCGGCAACCGGAGACGCAGCGAAACCTCGAAACTGCACGTCCGGCATGAACGGATTTCCGGTGGTGTCGCTGACGACGAGGCCTGGCACGTGTTGCTGGAGCGCATCCGCGATGTTCAGCGAGTCGGTGCGCGCGATCTGCGCCGCGCCAACCGCGTTGACGGCAGCCGGCACCTTGTCGACATCGATTCCCACGCCCGCGACCGGCGTCGGCGCGGTCGGGTAGACAAGAACGCGGCGTACGCTCCTGGTGGCGGCGGCAGTCCGAGGTGCACTCCTGCCGCGGGTGGTGCGCACCGGTCTGGCGGCTGGCGCCGGCGCAATGACCTCGATGGCGGGCAATACCTCGTCGCCTCCGGGTGCAGCCGCGGCCTGGGCCTGGGCGCCGTTGGTTCCGGCAACGAGACAGAGCGATGCTGTCCCAACAAACAGGAATCGAGCGCCCATCTTGTTTCATCCCCATCCCTACCGGTCGCATTGGTCCCCGCCGGTCGGTTGCGGATGATCTTAATTCGTCGCTCTAGTCGCGCACCATTCAAAACGTCCCGGACCATCCGGGAAAACTTCCCGGTTCAGTAACGCGCATCCCTGGGAACGACGGCCTCCACAGTTACGCCATTATCTCCGGAAGCGATCGTCAGCGAACCGCCTAGCGCGAGGATGCGCTCACGCATTCCAGTGAGTCCGAGGCCGAGCTTATGATCCGCCCTCAATCCGCTGCCATTGTCGCGGACTCGCACCCGCGCGCCGCCGCGGCCGGCAACCGCCATGCCCGAACACAGTTCGGCTGGTTCGACCGTTACGTTGACGCAGGTGGCGCCGGCATGGCGGAAGACGTTGGTCAGCGATTCCTGGATGGTGCGGTAGATCGTCAGGTCGGCGGTCTCGCCGATGTCGCCCAGCGACTGCGAAATGGCGGTCTCGATCGTGACATCGGGATGCGATTCTCCCCATAGGCGCAGCAGCGCGCCGAGCGCTTCGCGGAGCCCGAGTTCCGTCAGCCCCACCGGCCGCAGCTTTTCCAGCACCCGCCGATTGGTCTGCTGCAATGCGTTCACCTGTTCCAATATGGCGCTGCCGTGCTTTCGCGTGGCCTCCGCACTTGGCGCGCCACCGTCCGCCAAGCGCGTCAGCGCGCTGGCATGGGCCCGCAAGGCAAAGAGATAAGGCCCGAATTCATCATGAAGCTCGCGCGCGATCTCCTTGCGCTCGACATCCTGCAGCGAGACGATGCGCTCGGCCAGGCGCCTCTTGTCGTCGACCGCGTTGCCCAGCGTCGCCGCCAGGTGATTGAGCTTGTCGCAAATCGCGGTGAGTTCCGGCGGGCCATCCGGCTTCACCCGCGTGTCGTAGCCGCCGGCCTCGATCTTCGTCATCGCGTCTGAAAGCGTCTGGATCGGTGCCAGCGCCCGGCTGACGACCCTGCTCGTAATGAGGAAGAGAACAAGCGCAATCGCTGCGCCGATCTGGAGCTGGGTTATGATTCCATCCCATATCTCGGCCATCTCGTCGTTCGGATGCGACGTGATCAGCAGCGAACCCGGCTTTCCCTTGATCGAAATAGGCACGTTCACCGCGGTCTTTTCGGGGTGAACCAGCGCGACGAACCATGCCGGCGGCGAACGTGCATCGGCATTGCCCTCGAGGCTTTGCGCCGTTTCAGATTTCTCGACCGCCTCGCCCTGCCGCGTGATGCTGACGTGGCGGAGCCGGTTGAGGTCCTGGACCGTCTGGTTCAACCGCGCCTCGGGGTCCGGCGCCTCGTTCAGCCCTGCAACGATCGTATCGATGAATTCACGCGCCAACCGTATGACGCTTTGATCTTCGGCCTGAACGCGGGGCCCGGCCTCGAGCACAAGCCGCGTAACGTTGATGGCGAGACCGAGCATGAGCACGAGCGCGAGCAGCAGGTTGATCCGGGCGCGCAAGGAAAGTCTTTGCCACATGGCGTTTGTCCAGGAGTGAACTCGCCCTTGTCTGGGAGCGAAGTCGCCTTCAGTTCCCCATCGCGGGAAGCGTTGACAGATAAAATGGGCGTCTGTCTAATCGAAGCGTACAGCAACACTGCTAGGGTTGCATGGCTATCGACGACAAGTATCACGCGGTGCCATGCGCGTCATCTGATGCGGCGGTGCAGCAACGGGACCAGCGCGGCGTATTCGGGGATCAGTATCAATGCGCGTTCTGATCGTTGACGATCATCGCATCGTTGCTTCGGGCTGCCGCGCCCTGTTCGCGGACGACCCCGAGATCGACATTCTGGAAGCCTCCGACGCGGAGAGTGGCGAACGCGTGTTCGAAGAGCAGCATCCGGATATCTGCGTGCTCGATATCAACCTGCCGACGGTGTCCGGGTTCGAACTGGCACGGCGCATCCTCGGGCGCGACCCGTCGGCGCGGATCATCATGTTCAGCATGAACGACGATCCGGTGTTCGCCGCGCGCGCCATCGAGGTCGGCGCCAAGGGTTATGTCTCCAAATCCGGCGATCCCCAGGACCTCGTCGAGGCGATCCGCGAAGTCGCAAAGGGCGGTGTCTATCTGCCGCCGGCGATGGCGCGAAGCATTGCGTTTTCGAGGACCTCGTTCGCCCAGAGCCCGCTTGCAAGACTGACCGCGCGCGAGATGGAGATCTTGCGCCTGCTCAGCGCGGGAAAGAGCCTGTCCGAGATCGCTTGGCTGGTCCATTCGTCCTACAAGACGGTCGCCAACACCTCCTCGCTCATGCGCCAGAAGCTCGGCGTGCGGACGTCAGCCGAACTGGTGCGGTTGGCCATCGAGAACCGCGTGGCCTGAGATAATGCCGCGCGGCGCTGGAGTGCTCAATTCATGACAATGCAGACCGTTTCTCTCAACAAGGCGCACGGCGGTGTGCAGGGCGTTTACAAGCACGCCAGCAGTTCGACCGGGACCGACATGACGTTTTCAGTCTATGTCCCTCCCCATCCTGACGGAGCAAGGCTCCCGGTCGTCTGGTATCTGTCGGGACTGACCTGCACCCACGCCAACGTCACGGAAAAAGGCGAGTTCCGCAGCGCCTGCGCTGAACTCGGGTTGGTTTTCGTGGCGCCCGATACCAGCCCGCGCGGCGAAAAGGTGCCCGGCGATCCCGCCGGCGCCTACGATTTCGGGCTCGGCGCCGGCTTCTACGTCGACGCCACGCAGGAGCCGTTCGCGCGCAACTACCGCATGTGGAGTTATGTCACCGAGGAACTGCCGAAACTGGTCGCGGCGCAGTTTCCCGTCGATGCCGGCCGCCAATCCATTCTCGGCCATTCCATGGGTGGCCACGGTGCGCTGACCATCGCCCTCAACCATCCCGATCGCTACCGCGCCGCAAGCGCGTTCGCGCCGATCGTGGCGCCCTCGCAGGTGCCGTGGGGCGTCAAGGCGCTGGGAGGCTATCTCGGCGACAACAAGCAGGCGTGGCGCAGGCATGACGCCGTGGCGCTGATCGAGGACGGCGCCAGATTCACCGAACTGCTGGTGGATTATGGCGATGCCGATACGTTTCTTACCGAGCAGCTTCGCCCGGAATTGCTGGAGAGCGCCTGTGAGAAGGCGAACATTCCGCTCACCCTGCGGCGCCAACCGGGTTACGATCACAGCTACTACTTCATCTCGACCTTCATGGCCGATCAGCTGCGCTGGCATGCCGCGCGGCTGAAAGCCTGAGCCTTCGCAGCCTGTCAGGGCTGGGGCTTGCCGTAGTTCGGAGCCAGCAACCTGTTGCGCACGAGATAGTTCGTCGCGCGCGTCCAGGACTCGTCGGTGTTGCCGCGAAAATCAGCGTTCATCCCCGTGATGAGCTGCCCGGTATGGACGTCACGCACGAAGATGGTCAGGTTGAGGATCAAGGTCGAGATCTTCTTTATCACCCCTGTCATGACAAGGTCGGCGCCGATCCGCTGCGCAAACTGAACGTCGCAGCCGCCGCACGCCTGCAGGTTGCTGCCGTCGGCCGCGGCTTTCACCGGGGAGATGTCGAGGAGCTGGAACTTTCCTGAATCCTTCAACTGCGTGCGTACCAGATCGCTGATATGTATCAGTCGATCGTGTTCGTGGGCCTGCGGCCCCCTCATCTCGCCCTCGAGGCTGGTATCCAGCAGTTCGAAATCGAAGATGGCAAGCTTCAGCGGCGCGGCGCGCGCCGGCATCGACGCCAGCAGTATCAGCGCAACAAGGGCAACCAGCGCTCTCATGATCGTGATCCCCGAGTTCGACGGTCGTCCAACGACGAAATGCGGACTTGCAAGCTAGGGCAATTCAGTCATGTTTCAAGTCAAGAGTGCTTGCGAGAACAAGCGTTCCTCCATCGTCGTCAAGTCGAGGAGGCGTATCAGGGAGCGTCCATGATCCGACGGTTGGTCGGCGTAATCGGCTTGAGCCTCTTGGCCAGCCACGCGCTTGCTGCCGATCCGGTCGAGATCGGCATCGGCTATCTCGGCCAGGCCGGCGTCAAATCGAAATTGTCGCTCGTCGAACAGCCCGCGGAGAATGACGGCATCGCCGGCGCGCGTCTTGCGATCGAGGACAACAACACTACCGGCAGGTTCCTCAACCAGCGCTTTTCGCTGGAGGAAGTCCGACTGAAAGATGGCGACGATGTCGGCAAATCAGCAACAGCGCTTGCTGCGCGCAACGGCTTCATCATTGCCGATCTTCCTGCGGATGCGCTGTTGAAGGCGGCCGATGCGCTTCGCGGCAGCAAGACCGTGCTGCTGAATGCCGGATCGACTGACGACCGGCTGCGCGAGCAGGATTGCCGGGCCAATGTCGTTCATGTCGCCCCAACCCGCTCGATGCTAGCCGATGCGCTCGCTCAGTATCTGGCGTGGAAGCAGTGGAGGCGCTGGCTGCTGGTGGTCGGTTCTCATCCGGCCGACAAGCTCTGGGCCGATGCGCTGCGGCGCGCCGCGACACGCTTCGGCGCCAAAGTCGTCCAGGAGCGCGTGTTCGAGGACACCGGCGGCGCCCGCCGCACCGACAGCGGCGTCACGCTGATCCAGCGCCAGATGCCGGTTTTCACGCAGCAGGCGCCGGCCTACGACGTTCTCGTCGCAGCCGACGAAAGCGAGGTGTTCGCATCCTACCTGCCCTATCGCACCTGGGATGCGCGGCCGGTCGCAGGCTCCGCAGGCCTGGTACCGACGAGTTGGGACGCGGCGCACGACCAGTGGGGCGCGATCCAGATACAGAACCGCTTCTTCAAGCTGAATTCGCGGCGCATGACCGCGCGCGACATGCAGGCCTGGACCGCAGCGCGCATGATCGGCGAGGCCGTATCGCGCACCAATTCCGGCGACCCGAAACCGGTGTTTGATTTTCTCAAGGGCGCTGACTTTTCCATCGCCGCCTTCAAGGGTCAGCGGCTGACGCTGCGCGACTGGAACCTGCAGCTTCGCCAGCCCATCCTGCTGGTCGATGGACGCATGGTCGTCTCGGTCTCGCCGCAGGAGGGCTTCCTGCATCAATTCTCCGAACTCGACACGCTCGGCGTCGACCGGCCCGAAACCAAATGCAAACTGAGTGGATGACGGAGAGATCGCGGATGTGGCGTCGGTGTCTGCTTTCCGGAATGACGATGTGGCTTGCGGCCGGTTCACCCGCTCTGGCCTTCCTCGCCTATGTGTCCAACGAGAAGAGCAACACGGTCTCGGTGATCGATACCGACAAATGGGCCGTCATCAATACCATCAAGGTCGGCCAGCGCCCGCGCGGCATCGAGTTCACGCGGGACGGCAAGTTCGTGCTGGTCGCGGTCGGCGATGACGACAAGATCGAGGTGATCGATGCCGCGACCCAAAAGGTGGTGGACAGCCTGCCGTCCGGTCCCGATCCGGAACTGTTCACCCAGGATGCCGCCGGCAAGACGCTTTATGTCGCCAACGAGAACGACAACACGGTCACCATCATCGATCTCGAAAAGCGCGTCCGCGTCGGTGACGTCCAGGTCGGCGTCGAGCCCGAGGGCATGGCGCTGAGCCCGGACGGAAAGATCCTGATCAACACCTCCGAGACCACCAACATGGCGCATTTCATCGACACCGCGACGCGCCAGATCGTCGCCAACGTGCTGGTCGATGCGCGGCCGCGCTATGCCGAGTTCAAGCGTGACATGTCGGAATTGTGGGTGTCGTCGGAGATCGGCGGCACGGTTTCAATTATCGATCCCGCCAAGCGCACCGTCACCGGAAAAATCAACTTCAATATCCCAGGCCTGCGGCGCGAGGCGATCCAGCCGGTGGGGATGGGTATCACCAAAGACGGCAAGACCGCTTTCGTCGCGCTCGGCCCGGCCAATCGTGTTGCGGTCGTCGATGCCACCACGCATGCGGTGACCAAATATCTACTGGTCGGCCAGCGGGTCTGGCACATGGCCTTCACTCCGGACGAGAAATATCTGCTGGTCACCAACGGCGTATCCAACGACGTCTCGGTCATCGACGTGGCCGCGCAGAAGGTGATCAAGACCATCCAGGTCGGCGAGCTGCCCTGGGGAATAACATTTGCCGAGCCATGACCGCGACCAACGCACCCATCGCCGGCGCGATGCCACAGGACAGCCGACCCCGGCACGGTCCTGCGGCCGTTCCCGCGCTGTCGATCGGAGGCGTCAGCCATTCCTTTGGGCCAAGGCGCGCCCTGATCGATGTCAGCTTCGACGTGGCGCCGGCCAGCTTCACGGCGCTGCTCGGGCTGAACGGCGCCGGCAAGAGCACGTTGTTCGCACTGATCACGCGGCTGTTCGGAATTCAAGCCGGACGCATCAGCATTTTCGGCCATGACATCGGCCGCGAGCCGAGCGAGGCGCTGCGGCTGCTCGGCGTGGTGTTCCAGTCCCGCACGCTCGATCTCGATCTCACGTTGACGCAGAACCTGCTCTATCACGCCGCCCTGCACGGCATCGCGAGGCGCGAAGCGCGCCTGCGCAGCGGCGAGGTGCTGGAACGGATCGGGCTTGCGGACCGCGCCGGCAGCAAGGTGCGCGACCTCTCGGGCGGCCAGATGCGGCGGCTCGAAATTGCGCGCACGCTGTTGCATCGCCCGTCGCTGCTGCTGCTGGACGAGGCGACCGTCGGCCTCGACGTCAAGGCCCGCGCCGACATCCTCAGCCATGTTCGCCGGCTGGTGACCGAGCAAGGCATCGGCGTGCTTTGGGCCACGCACCTGTTCGACGAGATCATGCCGGGCGACGACCTCGTGGTCCTCCATCAGGGGCGCGTCCTGGCACACGGCGCGGTCGAGGACATGATCGCGGCTGCCGGAGCGCGTGACATCAACTCCGCCTTCATGCGCCTGACTGGAGCCGCGGCGGAACCCGGGAGCCCGGCGCCATGAGCTCCACGATAACGCAACAAGCGCGCCGCGGCTTTTCATTCGCCGAATACGTCACCTGCCTGAACGGCATAGTATGGAGGGAAGCGCTACGCTTCGTGCACCAGCGCGAACGATTTGTTTCCGCCCTCGTCCGCCCGCTGGTTTGGCTGTTCATCTTCGCCGCCGGCTTCCGCCAGGTGCTCGGCATCTCCATCATCCCGCCATACGAAACCTACATCCTCTACGAGGTCTATATCGCGCCCGGACTGATGGCGATGATCCAGCTGTTCAACGGCATGCAGTCGTCGCTCTCGATGGTCTACGACCGCGAGATGGGCAACATGCGCACCCTGCTGGTGAGCCCGCTCCCGCGCTGGTATCTACTGTTCTGCAAGCTCGTGGCGGGAACAGCGGTCTCGCTGCTGCAGGTCTACGCCTTCTTGCTGATCGCGTGGTTCTGGGATATCGCGCCGCCGCCGATCGGCTATCTCACGGTGCTGCCGATGCTGGTGCTTTCGGGCCTGATGCTGGGTGCGCTCGGCATGCTGATTTCGTCGGGCATCAAGCAGCTCGAGAACTTTGCCGGCGTCATGAACTTCGTCATCTTCCCGATGTTCTTTGCCTCCTCGGCGCTGTATCCGCTCTGGAAGGTGCAGGAGGGCAGTCCGCTGCTCTATTATGTCTGCCAGTTCAACCCGTTCACCCATGCGGTCGAGTTGATCCGGTTCGCGCTGTACGGAAAGATCAACTGGATTTCGCTTTCTGTGGTGCTGGGCTGCACGGCGGCCTTCATGATCGGCGCGATATACGCCTATGACCCATCGCGCGGCCTGATCCGCCGCGGGCCTGCGGGAGGCGAGACATGAGACGGCAGATCGCGATCGGCGCGCTCCTCTGGTTGGCGGCATCCGGCGAATTCGTTCTTGCCGCCGATCCGCGCTATCCGGACTGGCCATGCATCCAGGCCAAGGTGCCGGAAATCTCGCTGGCCGCCGTGTGGGCAGGTCCGCCGCTCGACGACATCAAGGACAAGTGGAAAGCCGATGCCAAGGTGAGCGCGCTGGTGCCGAAACTCGCGGCCAGGCGGACGCCGCTCGAGGACGCCCAGAAGGCGATCGCCGAATTTCTCGGAAGCTCGGCCGACAAGACCACGGCAGGCAAGCTGCTGTTCACCGGCCTGTTCGATACCCTCAACGGCCAGCGCTCGTCGGTGATGAGCGGATTGGAGCGGATCACGCGAAAGCAACGCACGGCCGCGGAGAAGATCCAGGCCGATGCGACCGCGATGCAGGCGCTGCAGGGATCATCTGCGCCGGATCAGTCCAAGATCGAAGAGCTCGGCAATCAGCTGGTCTGGCAAACCCGGATTTTCGAGGAACGGCAGCGCGTGGTGAAATTCGTCTGCGAAGTACCGACCGCGATCGACCAGCGCCTGTTCGCGCTCGGCCGCGTGATCCAGCAGGAGATGGAGTAGCGAACGGGCAAGTCGGACACCGTTTCCTCACTTGCCTGCATTTGCTTTTTCTTCATCCGCCCTCGGCTCTGGTTGCCCTTCCACGACCGGCAGTTTTGCGCGCTCCCAGCCTTCGGTCCCGTCGGGATACCACGCCACGTTGGAATAGCCGTAGGACAGCACGCGTTTTGCCGCGTTCCACGACATCCAGCAATCCTCCTGGCAGTAGATCACGAGCAGCGCGGCCTTGTTGCCGCCGGACGCCCGCTCCAGCCCACGCCGCAGATAGTCCTCGGTTGCCTCAGCCAGTTTGCCGTAGCCGGTATCGGGGAGCCAGACGCTGCCGGGAATGTTGAAGCGCGGCTTGTCGCGCCACACCGTTCCCGCAGGAAGATTTGGCGGCTTTGGCGCACGCGGCAGCACGTCGATGAAAACCGCCGTGCCGGCACGCCATATCGCTTCGGCCTCCGCGGTCGCCAGAACGCGGGCGCCCTTGAGCGTTGACGGAACCGGCGCGCGATAGTCGTCGGTGCGGTACCCGTCCGGCTCCGGCACATTCTGCTGCGCGGGCGCTTCGGCCGCGAACGCAAGGATCGCAACCACTGCGCACGCAAGATTGCGCATCATGGCGACTTCGTCGCCGTCTCCGCGCCGATCGGCCGGTTATTCTCGTCGAGCAGGGGAACGCCGAAGTCGAGCAGGATCTTGTTGATGGCCGGCTGGTTGTCCTGGATCAGACCATTGAGCTGCCGTTTCCAGTTCTGATCGGCCCCGCGGACGCCCATGCCGATGCGATAGACCAGCCGCGGCCCGGTGGTTTCCTTGACAAGCGGGGTGACGTGAAGCGGCGGATTGGTCTTCCTGGCATAGAAACCAGCCAACGGTCCCCACAGGATGGCGGCGTCGATCTTTCCCGACGTCAGGTCGTTGATCATGGTTTCCGCCGATGACTCGATGCGGGTATCGACCACCAGCGGATAGGGCCTGGCGTCCGCCATCAGCCCATTGACGGTCATATTGGTAGCGGGCGGCGTGCCGGCGACAATGCCGATATGCTTGCCCTTCAAGCGGCTGTCCCCGAGCGTCACGACGTCTTCAAGGCCGCTGCCAGGCTTGGCGACCAGCGCGTACGCCGTCCGGTAATAGGGGTTGGTGCCCTGGACCATGTCGTCGCCTTGCGGAAATCCCATGATGACGTCGCAGCGATGTGCGGCAAGCGTCATCCGGACGAACCCGGTCGCTTGCGGATAGTACATGTAGTCGAGTTTTTTCTGCAGCTTTTCCGCGAACAGTTCGCCAAGCTTGTTCTCGAATCCCTCACCCTTGTCGTTCGAAAACGGCAAATTGTGCGGGTCAGCACATACTCTCAGCACCTTGGGATCGACGAGTTCGATCGACACGCCGGCGCTCTGCGCTAGGCAAATGCCGCCGCCGGCAAGCACCGCTGCGATCGCCATCAGCGGCAGCAGCAAGCCGCGACGCCGCGCAATATTTTTCATCGCGATCTCCTCTCGATCAACACGGCCGGTGCCAACGATTGCGCAGTGGGCCATGGCGTGCAACAGGGATAATCCTCGTGGCGGCTTCGCGTTGCTTGCTGCGGCGCAACCTGCCTTGACGGAGAAGACCAAGCTACCGATGTCGATCCGGGTAGGACTGAGGCAGAAACATGGCGCATGGCGTTTCGGTTCTCGCGCTGCTGATGGTGCTCGGCACATCGACCCTATCGCGGGCGCAGGAACAGGAATTGCCTGTGAGCGAAGTCGCGCCGAAAATATTCGTGCATGTCGGCGAGGTCGCGCTGATGACCCGCGAGAACGACGGCGCGACCGCCAATGTCGGGTTCATCGTCGGCGACAACGCGGTGGCGGTGATCGACACCGGCGGCAGCGTTCGCGAAGGCGAGAGGCTATTGGCGGCGATCCGCGCCCGCACCGACAAGCCGATCCGGTACGTCATCAATACGCACGGCCATCCGGACCACGTCTTTGGCAACGCGGCATTCGTGAGCAGCGGAACCGTGTTCGTCGGCCATCGGAACCTGCCGCAGGCGCTGGCCGTGCGTGGACCATTCTACACCGACGCATTCCGCCGGATCATGGGCGAGCAGCTAATGGAGGGGGTGCGTATGATTGCGCCCACCCTCCTCGTCGACGGCACCACAAAACTCGACCTCGGCTCGCGCACGCTGACGGTCACTTCCTGGCCGACCGCGCACAGCGACAATGATCTCACCGTGTTCGACGAGCAAACCGGCACCCTGTTCGCAGGCGATCTCCTGTTCCTCGCGCACATTCCAGTGCTGGATGGCAGCCTTCGCGGCTGGCTGAAGGTGACCGACGAACTCGGCACCCTTCCCGCCCAACGCGTGGTTCCCGGTCACGGGGCGGTGAGCGAATGGCCGGGGGCACTTGCCGACCAGCGCCGCTACCTCACGAAATTGGCGGCGGATATTCGCGCCCTCATCGCCCGTGGCGAACCGATAACGGCCGCCGCCGGCACTGCCGCCGCCTCCGAGCGGCCAAATTGGCAATTGTTTTGGGATTACAACGCGCGCAATGCAACATCGGCATATTCGGAAATTGAATGGGAATAGCCGGCCCAATGCTCTATGTTGACTTGGCCCAGCGAAGGATCGCCGCCATGCCCGGACGTCGTTTTCGCCTCTTCTGCGTCGCCAGCGCGCTCTGCAGCGCCATTGTGCTCGGCGCGCAAATTGCGCCCGCAGCAACGCCCGGGGCCAACGATCCATGGCCTGGCCTCGTCCAGGACATCTTCAACAACCGTCCGATGAACGACGGCGCCGAGGTGATCGGCATCGAGATGCCGTACCGCGCCGAAGACGCGGCGATCGTACCCGTCACCCTGCGCACCCGGCTTTCGCCCGGCGACAACAGGCGCGTGCTGCGGATCACGCTGGTCATCGATCAGAACCCGGCGCCGATGGCGGCGAAGTTCGAACTGGGACCGGACGCCAACGTGACGGAAATCTCGACGCGCGTTCGCGTCAACAACTACACCGACGTCCATGCCGTGGCCGAACTGAGCGACGGCAAGCTCTACATGACGAAGACCTACGTGAAGGCCTCCGGCGGTTGCTCCGCCCCCGCCGCCAAGAACGCCGTAGAAGCCAAGAACCGGCTCGGCCAGATGCGATACCGCCAATTCGCGCGATCTGGCCAGGGCCCCGCCAGCGGCACGCGCGAGGCGCAGATCATGATCGGTCATCCCAGCCATTCCGGCCTGCAGATGGATCAGGTCACGCAGCTCTACATCCCGGCCTTCTTCGTCAACGAGTTACGGCTGTGGCAGGACGACAGCCTGGTGCTGGCGATGGAAGGCGGGATCTCGATTTCGGAAGATCCCAATATCCGGTTCACCTATGCGTCGAATGGCGCGAAGCGTTTTCGCGCAGAGGCAAAGGACACCGAAGGCCACGTGTTCCAGAAGGAATGGAGCGTCGAGGATTCCGGTATGTGAGCGCCGCGGCATGCGGGCATCGAACGGCAAGCTCTAAAAACATCTCACTTCAGCTTCGGCCTGCGCGCGCCTGAGATCGTTGAGTGCACCAGCCGCCTGCGCGGACGTGCGGAACGGTGCACCTAGATCGCTCCGAACCTGCGACATGCTCATAACCGTTTCGGCCGTGACATAGCGCGCATAAGGCAGGAGCGATGCGATGATGTCGATCGAACAGGAGCACTGTTCGATGGCCTGCCGCGTCTCGCCATTCGCCTTCATGCAGCCAAAGACGTATTCGGCGCGCGCCGACGTCGGATAGTCGTTGAGGTCTTCGGCCCGCGCAAACGCCGCCGTCACCATCAGCACCGCCGCCGCGGCGACAATACGTCGTACCGATCCGACAACTGTCATGTTCTTCCCTCTGGCTGCGAAGTGCGAAAGCTATGCTATGACAATACTGCTGAAAAGATGTTTGCAAAGCGCGCTCAAGGCACCCATGGCACATTGCATTCGCATGTCGCTGGCTGCGGTCATCCTGGCCTTTGCGCAGGCTGGGGCGTGCTTCAGCGCGGACGCCGTACGGGTTGCGGTGCAAAAAACCGGAACGTTCGCCTGGGAACTTGCGGTGATCCGCGCGCATGGTCTGGACAAGCAGGCCGATCTCGCAGTCCAGGTCATCGAACTCGCAAGCCCCGAGGCGGGCAAGATCGCGCTTCGCGCCGGCAACGCCGATATCATCGTCTCCGACTGGCTGTGGGTATCGCGCGAGCGCACCCTTGGTGCAAAGCTTGCATTCTATCCGTATTCGAGCGCGCTCGGCGCCGTGATGGTGCCGGCCTCATCTCCGATCCGGACGTTAGCTGATCTCAAAGGCCGCAAGCTCGCGGTTGCCGGAGGCCCGATCGACAAGAACTGGCTGCTGCTGCAGGCGTGGCTGAAACAGGGAGGCATCGACCTCAAGTCTGACGCGACGATCGCCTACGGCGCGCCGCCGCTGCTGATGGCAAAGACGCTGGACGGAGAAATGGATGCGGCCCTGAACTACTGGAATTTCTGCGCCGTGCTGGAAGCCAGGGGTTTTCGCCGCGTCGCCGGCATCGAGGATCTGCTGCCGAAACTGGGGGCCAAGGGCCGTACCGCGATGATCGGCTACGTCTTCGACGAAAAATGGGCCAGCACCAACCAGGATGCGATCGCGCGGTTCATCGCGATGACCCGCAAGGCAAAGGAGATTTTGTCCGGTTCGGATGCGGCGTGGGAAGCGATTGCGCCGCTGACCGGAGCCGCCGACGCCGCCACGCTTCGCGCCTACCGCGACCGCTATCGGGAAGGCATTCCGCGTCGTCCCATCGCCGACGAGGAAGCCGACGCCCGCATTCTCTACCGCGTGCTGGCGGCGATCGGCGGCCGCGAGTTGGTCGGTCCGGCACAGGAACTCGAACCCGGTACCTACTATCACGCGATCCCCGGAGATTGAGGTGCCGCGCCTGCTGTCATTTGCCGTGTTCGTTGCGACCTGGTGGATCGCCTCGCTGCTCATCGGCGACGCCAAGCTGCCGCCTCCTCCGATCGTGCTCGCGGCGATGGTCACAGAAGCAAAGTCCGGCGCGCTGTTCTTCAATCTCGGCGCCACATTGGCGCGCGTGGCGCTCGCGTTCGTTCTTGCGATGTCGCTGGGGTCAGCGATCGGCTACCTGATGGGCCGGGTTCGGCTTGCCGATCGAATTTGCGATCCCTGGCTCATCCTGCTGCTTAACCTGCCGGCGCTCGTCGTGATCGTGCTGGCCTACATCTGGGCCGGGCTGACCGAGGCGGCGGCGATCGCGGCCATCGCCGTCAACAAGCTCCCGACCGCCGTCGTCACCCTGCGCGAGGGCGCGCGGGCCTTGGACGCGTCCCTCGACGACATGGCCACGGTGTTTGCGATCCCGCGCTGGCGGGCGTTCAGGCACGTGATCTTGCCGCAACTGGCGCCCTACATTGCTGCCGCCGCGCGATCGGGGCTTTCGCTGGTCTGGAAGATCGTCCTGGTCGCGGAATTGCTCGGACGTCCGAATGGCGTCGGCTTCGAGATCGGCGTCGCCTTCCAGTTGTTCGACATCCCGCTGCTGCTCGCCTACTCGCTGAGCTTCGCAGCAGTCGTGCTCGTCATCGAAACCCTGCTGGTGCAGCCATTTGAAGTCCGGCTATCGCGGTGGCGGCCCCGTGCGGCTTGAGGTCGACATCACGAGCAAGGAATACAGGAACGCCGCGGGCGAACGACACGCCGTGATATCAGGCCTCAAGTTTACGCTCGGCACTGGCGAAGTTGGCGTTCTGGTCGGTCCGTCCGGCTGCGGCAAGAGCACCATGCTCAGGATTTTCGCAGGCCTCGACCACGACTATGAGGGGCACGTTTCGCGTCCGCCCGGCGTGCGGATCGGAATGGTGTTCCAGGAGCCCCGGCTGCTGCCCTGGCGTTCGGTCGAGCAGAACGTGCGGCTGGTCGCACCGCTGGTCGACGAAGCCAGGCTTTCCGCGCTGTTTGCCATTCTGGAGTTGGGCGAACACCGCAACCATTTCCCCGGCGAATTGTCGCTTGGCCTCGCCCGGCGCGTCGCGCTCGCCCGCGCTTTCGCCATCGAACCCGATTTCCTCATCCTCGACGAACCGCTGGCCTCGCTCGACCAGGCCCTCGCCGCTCGCCTGCGCGAACAGATCGCGATGCTGGTGGACAGCCGCTCGGTCATGACCCTCTTGGTTAGCCACGACATTGACGACGCGGTGCGTCTGGGTGACCGCGTGTTCCTGCTGTCGCCACGACCGACACACATTGTTGCCGAACTGCCGATCCCGACACCGCGCGGTGCGCGAAGCGAAGCCGGGATCGCTGCGATCAAAGCGGACATCGCGCAACGGATGACGGCAACGGCGCTGGAGTCTGCTAACGTGACTATGGCGCGAATTTCGCCGAGGGAGGCAAGGGAGGACTGAGCGATGCGATGGATACTGGCCTGGGCGCTGTTATTCGCGGCCGCCGGCGATCTCGCCGCGCAGAGCAAGGGCAAGGGCATCCGGTTGTGGAACCTGACCACGGAGACGATCTCGGGCTTTCAGCTATCGCCGGTTGGCAAGGATTCCTGGGGACCGAACCAGACCCTGAACGACAAGGACAAGGAGGTCGACCACGACGAGCGCCTGCGCATTATTGGCGTCGACCCCGGGCAGTACGATGCCAGGGTCAGCTATCCCGACGCAAGGCAATGCGTCGTCCGCAATATCGAGATCAAGGCGGATACGGTATTCTCGATCGCGGACAAGGACCTGAAGGACTGCAGCAAGTAATCCTTGCCGATGAAACTACGCCATCATGCCCGGTCGTTGGGGCGTGGATATTCGCAACGCCACCTGACCGCATTCCATTTCGGATGCTCGCCCGCCCATTTGGCGATATAGGGCTGGGCGGCCATGACGCATTGCCGCGGCGAAACGTCCGATGAAAACACCAGATGGCGTTCCTCGCATGTTGCCGGCGACAACACGGCGCATACGGTTATGATCAGGTCGATCGCATTCATGGCCGACATCCTAAGCTGCACTCATTGAATGGATATCACGAACAGCTACGCCGCTGGCAGCCCGATGTTTCACAAATGCCCCGAAAATTGCCTCGCAGGTCCGGTTCCCGGTTGAATTGCCGTCCCCTCGCCTCAAAAATTGACGCCGAATATCAGCCGCGCCTGGTGACGTTCGAAGTTGACGAGATCGAGTGCCGCCTTCGACCCGGCCGGGCGTCCCCAGGCCTGCGTGCTCCAGGCCGCGGTCAGCCGCGTGCGCCGCGACAATTGGAAATAGGCGGTCGGACCGACAAACAGCGCCTGGCCGCCGAGTTCCTCCAGACCGATACCTTCGTAGCGCCGCAGATAGCGTGTCTCACCGCCAAGGAAGAAGCCCGGTCGCCATTGCACCATCAGGCCCAGCGCGGCGCCAATGGTGGATTCCTGCTCGGCGGCCCGGGTGCCAATGCGGGTCCATTCCGGCTGATAGGTCAGGTTGAGGGCGGCGAGGACGAGGTTTGGAACAAGCTCGCGGTCGAACGCCGCCGTAAATTCAGTTCCGTAGCTCCGCACCCGCGCGGCCGTGGTCTCGTCGATGCGGCTGGCGTGGTTTTCCACCGCAAACGTAAAGCCGAACGGCGATTCGTCCCGCTCCAGGAACCGGTAACGCAGATCCACGGAAACGCCCTCCCAGGACGTTAAGCGCCGGTCCTCGAAGCCTGCAACGCTGCGGATGTAATAGGATGCAAAGCTGGTTCCCAACTCCACCCGGACATTCTTGACCGGCACGAATTCCAGTTCGAACTCCTGGCCGGCCGCCCGGTAGGTTCCGCCGTTCCTGGCAAATCGTCCGTCGGTCTGGCTCTGCAATTCGCGCTCGCCGACATTGCCGACGTCGGTGCCGATCATGAAGCCGAACAGATGCTCGGTATCGATGCCCTCCGCGCAGACACCGCCCGGAAGCAACGCGGAAAGACACACGACGACTGCCCGGCAGGTGTTCGAACGGATTGGCATTCACAAGCCACGGGGATGAAGTGGAATCAAAGCGACAGTATCGCTGACCGACGCTGCACCCTACCATATCGCAGGGACGCGGGCGAAGACTCGGAACACGTGGGCTTACCGCCAATTGAATTCGCGAAGCGCGGCTTACTCGTGCCCCGGAGCCGGACTCTGGCGACGCTCGGTCCAATAAACTCGCTGATTTTGCGGTGAGGTCTTGAAGGTTGCTCTTGAAATCTAGAACCGGTCGTATCGAACATGACGTCCGCCCGGCCCGTGGCGACATAGCGCCAGAGCCGGGCAGATCGTTCCGATGCAGTCTATTTGCGCGCTGCGCAGGCGTACATGTTGATTTCCATGCCCACCGGCACTTCGACAATCTTCGGAGTCTTCCAAGTCATCGGGTCCTCCCAACAAGTTTGGCGCGATGCTCACGCCCGGGCTGAACCTAGGGACCTCCCGCACGTAGCGCAAGTGCGGAACAGCCACTCGGCGTACGCGTTGCGCGGCGAGACTTCGCTCCCGGACAAGGCTGCTTCTCTCCCAGTCAAAGCGCGCAAGATTTTCTTGGCAGTCAGCGACAGCCATTACAGCCGCAGCGGCCAGGCGCGTGCTCAACAGTCCTTGCCAGCCATCTTCGAGTCAGGCTTGGCACCCTGCGCTTCCTGCGCTGCAGTCGGCTGACCTTGCATCTGCCTCTGAACATCCTGCGAAGAGGCAGGCACGTCACCGGCTGCGCGATTCATCGTAGCGGTCGGCGGATGTTCCTTTTCTGCAGCCATGCCGGTGGTCGTCTGACCACTGCCGGTCGATGCCGGTCCGGAACCCGCGTCCTTCAGGTTTGCAGCGCGGCCGCCGGTGTCGCAGGGGCCGGCGAATGCACTGCCGGCATTCAGGGCGACCAAGGCGCAACACGCGAGAATAATTCGTTTCGTTTTCATCTGCTTCTCCCTTGCTCCCGGCACACGCGCCCCGGCGCAGCAGGACGAACGCAAAACCGATCAGGGAGCCACAGGTTCCGGGTGGCCTCAGAAATCTCGCTGTTGTCTAATCGAGCACGCGAACCTTTGCGGCGAACACAACATGGACTTCGAGACCATCATGCGATCATCGTACATTGGAACAGTCGGCGCACTTCTTGCGATCCTCGTCGCGTTGCCAGCAACGGCACAGGACAATTCGCGGCGTAGCGAACCGGTGCCGGATTTCAAGGCCTCGACGGGAAGGCTGACCGGAAAGGAGCGCCTCGGCAGGAAGTGGATGGACGAACAGCGTATCGACAATTGCAACGTGCCGCTCGACAAGCGCGGCTCCAGGCCGCGGCCGAGCGTCTGCCCAAATACGCCGATGGGTTGATCACGCCATCACGCGCGCCGGACACACGTAACAAAACACGTGACCGTTGCGGCTTGGACTAGGAAGCGTTTGAAGACGAGGTGCTGTGTTGCGCCTTGTGGATTGAAGACGGAACGATGCCGAAATACTTGCGGAACACCCGGCTGAAATGTGAGGAACTCGAGAAGCCCCACGAAAACGCCACATCCGTGACCGTCTTGCCGGCGTGCGTCTCCAGTTCGTGGCGGCAGTTCTGCAGGCGCGCCTGCCAGATATAGTCGCTGACGGTCATGCCGCGGTCGCTGAACAGCATGTGCAGATAGCGCTTGGTGCAGCCGAGTGCTGAGGAAATCTGGTCGATGCACAGATCAGGATCGCGCAGATGTTCGCGGATGAAGGCCTGCGCACGAATATACATCGCCTCGGGGCCGCCGCGATCGAACGTAGCGTCCGCTTCGCGCAGCGGCAGCAGTAGCAGATCGATCAGTGAGTCGGCGACGACGACGGCATTGTTCGGCGACAGTCGCGCGGCCTGGTCGAACGCGGCATGCACGAAGTCATGGGCTATCCTGCCGGTGCCGGTGCGCGCCGAAAGCTTGCACGCCGACATCTTGGATGTGTGAAAGCCGCGCTCCTGCAGCAGCGCCTTCGGCACGATGACGACCTCATGCCGCGTCAGCGCCGGACTGATGATCGTGTGCGGACACGATACATCGTAGGCGAGACAATCGCCGGGCATCAGTTCGAACCGCCGGCCGTCCTGCTCGAAATAGGAAGTTCCGTGGGTCTGGAACAGGATCTTGACGTAGGGATGTTCGCTGGATTTCGCACGGGACACGGTGTGCGCGATCCGGTGCTGGCTCACTTCGATCTGGCAGAGCTTCAGCTTCGAAACGGTGGTGTAGTTGACCCGCGCTTCGAGCGACGACGCCTGCAGCGGATCGATGTCGAACTGGCCACAAAGATCCGTCAGGGCTTCTGACCAGCACTGGATCTGCTTCTTCGGCGATAAACCGGAGGTAGTGAGCGAGTGGACCGTATCAGACATTTCCAGCCACCGATTCGAGGACCCCGGATTCGAGAAACGCAACTGTGGCCCGACTGTGGCCCGCGAAAGATGGGTCACGATGAAGCGACATCTACCTCAATGGAGAGCAGTCGTTGTTGCTAAGCAACCTATGTCCCGGCATCCACTTCACAATCCTCGGACTTAGTTTCCGCGCCGTCAAGGGAAACCTCGCCGCTGCAGTCGCGCAAGCTTTGCCCTTCTCGCTTCATTGCAGTGCCGCATGAGGCGACGCCAAGATGCTTGAAGATCGCGTGCGGCGGCAGGCCAGAAAGTTCGTTGCGGTTCGCTATGGAGCAAATGCCCTTCCCTCTTGGGCAAGTTTCCCATGATCGAACGGGATACGGTGCGGGACAAAATGGAACGTGGGCCGTCTCGACGGAACCCGGGAATTCACCAGTGGGAGGATGCAATGCGCAAAGTGCTGATAGCAACTTGTCTTGGCTCCATGGCGGCGCTGACGGCAGGCGCGGCCATAGCCAACGACGAATTGATCAAGATGTCGCAGAACCCGAAGGACTGGGTGCAGCCGGCGGGCGACTACGCCAATACGCGCTACTCGAAGCTCAACCAGATCACCGCGGCGAACGTCGGGAAACTGCAGGTCGCCTGGACGTTCTCGACCGGCGTGCTGCGCGGCCACGAGGGCGGACCGCTCGTCATCGGCAACATGATGTACGTCCACACGCCGTTCCCGAACAAGGTCTATGCTCTTGACCTATCCAAGGACAACCAGATCGTCTGGAAGTACGAGCCGAAACAGGATCCCAACGTCATCCCGGTGATGTGCTGCGACACGGTCAACCGCGGCGTGGCCTATGGCGACGGCAAGATCTTCCTGCACCAGGCCGACACCACGTTGGTCGCCCTCGATGCCAAGACCGGCAAGGTGGAGTGGTCGGTGAAGAACGGCGATCCCGCCAAGGGCGCCACCGGAACTTCCGCACCGCTGGTCGTCAAGGACAAGGTCCTGATCGGCATCTCCGGCGGCGAGTTCGGCGTGCAATGTCACGTCACCGCCTACGACATGAAGTCGGGCAAGCAAGCCTGGCGCGCATTCTCCAGCGGGCCGGACGATCAGCTCCTGGTCGATCCCGTGAAGACCACCGACCTCGGCAAGCCGATCGGCAAGGATTCCAGCATCAAGACCTGGCAGGGCGACCAGTGGAAGATCGGCGGCGGCTGCACATGGGGCTGGCTGTCCTATGATCCCGCGCTGAACCTCGTCTACTACGGCTCCGGCAATCCCTCGACCTGGAACCCGAAACAGCGCCCCGGCGACAACAAGTGGTCGATGACCATCTTCGCGCGCAACGCGGACGATGGAATGGCCAAGTGGGTCTACCAAATGACGCCCCACGACGAATGGGACTACGACGGCGTCAACGAAATGATCCTCAGCGATCAGCAGGTCAACGGCCAGAACCGCAAGCTGCTCACCCATTTCGACCGAAACGGACTCGCCTATACGATGGACCGCGAGAACGGTGAATTGCTGGTGGCCGAGAAGTATGATCCGAAGGTCAACTGGACCACCGGCGTCGACATGAACAAGAGCTCGCCGACCTATGGACGTCCCAAGGTCGTCGATCAGTACTCGACCGAAAAGGGCGGCGAGGACAAGAACACCAAGGGCATCTGCCCGGCCGCCCTCGGTACCAAGGACCAGCAACCGGCCGCCTACTCGCCGGATACGCAGCTGTTCTACGTTCCGACCAACCACGTCTGCATGGACTACGAGCCGTTCAAGGTGAGTTACACCGCAGGCCAGCCCTATGTCGGGGCGACGCTGTCGATGTATCCGCCCCCCGGCGAGAGCCATATGGGCAACTTCATCGCCTGGGACAACAAGACCGGCAAGATCGTCTGGTCGAATCCCGAGCCGTTCTCGGTGTGGTCGGGTGCGCTCGCCACCGCCGGCGGCGTGGTGTTCTACGGAACGCTCGAAGGCTACCTCAAGGCAGTCGATGCCAAGACGGGCAAGGAACTCTACAAGTTCAAGACCCCGTCCGGCATCATCGGCAACGTCAACACCTATGAGCGGGACGGCCGCCAGTACGTCGCCGTGCTCTCGGGCGTTGGTGGCTGGGCGGGCATCGGCCTTGCGGCCGGCCTGACCGATCCGACCGCCGGCCTCGGCGCCGTCGGCGGCTATGCCGCGCTGAGCAACTACACCGCGCTCGGCGGCACGCTGACAGTCTTCGCACTGCCTCAGTAAGCTGAGCCAAACTCGAACCGGCGCATGGAGCCCTCCATGCGCCGGTTCGCCTCTCACCGAATTTCGAGGACAAGCTCTTGCGTACAGTCTGGTTTGTGGGTGCTGCGATACTCGTCGTGGTGTCAGGAGGAATCTCGCTCGCCGAGAACGCGGGCGATGCGGCCGCCGTCAAATCCGAAGACGGAAAGTATTTCGACAAGGAGGGTAATCCGACCTTCAAGGTTGCAGCCGACGGTACGGTGGATTGGTACACCTATTCCGGATACCGCCGCTATCACTCCGAATGCCACGTGTGCCATGGGCCCGACGGAATGGGATCGACCTACGCCCCTGCCCTCATGGATTCGCTCAAGGCCATGGGCTACGGCGATTTCGTCGGTGTGGTCGCGAGCGGCCGAACGAACGGCAACTCCGTCATGCCGGCGCTCGGCGATAATCCGAACGTCGCCTGCTACATGGACGACATCTACATTTACCTGCGTGCCCGCGCCAATGACGCCATCGGGCGCGTGCGTCCTGCCAAGAAGGAAGACAAGCCGAACGCATACACCGAGGCAGAGAACACCTGCATGGGCAAGAAATGATGCGCCGGGATCTGCAAGGAACGGGGCACGCCACGTACCTGCGGTGGCTCGAAAAGCGAAAGTGGAGTTGAGAATGAAGACACGCGCAGCCGTCGCGTTCGAAGCCAAGAAGCCGCTCGAGATCATCGAGGTCGATCTGGATGGTCCGAAGGCCGGCGAAGTCCTGGTCGAGATCAAGGCGACTGGGATCTGCCACACCGACGCCTATACGCTCGACGGTTTCGACAGCGAAGGAATCTTCCCCTCGATCCTCGGCCATGAGGGCGCCGGCATCGTTCGCGAGGTCGGCCCCGGCGTAACGTCGGTCAAACCTGGCGACCACGTGATCCCGCTGTACACGCCCGAATGCAGGCAGTGCAAAAGCTGCCTGAGCCAGAAGACCAACCTCTGCACTGCCATACGCGCCACGCAGGGCAAGGGCGTGATGCCGGACGGCACGTCGCGCTTCAGCCACAAGGGCAAGCCTATCTTCCACTACATGGGCTGCTCGACGTTTTCGAACTTCACCGTGCTGCCGGAAATCGCGGTGGCCAGGATTCGCGAAGACGCCCCGTTCGACAAGAGCTGCTACATCGGATGCGGTGTCACGACCGGCGTCGGCGCTGTTGTCAACACCGCAAAGGTCACGCCGGGCGCCAACGTCGTCGTGTTCGGCCTCGGCGGAATAGGGCTCAACGTCATCCAGGGCGCCAAAATGGTGGGCGCCGACAAGATCATCGGCGTCGACATCAACGACAGCAAGGATGAGTGGGGCCGCCGCTTCGGCATGACCCACTTCGTCAACCCGACCAAGGTCGGCGGCGATATCGTTGCGCACCTGGTCACGCTTACCGACGGCGGTGCCGACTTCACCTTCGACTGCACGGGAAACACCACCGTCATGCGCCAGGCGCTCGAGGCCTGCCATCGCGGCTGGGGCGTATCGGTGGTGATCGGCGTGGCCGAATCCGGCAAGGAAATCGCGACGCGGCCGTTCCAGCTCGTGACCGGCCGGGTATGGAAAGGCACCGCGTTCGGCGGCGCGCGCGGCCGCACCGACGTGCCGAAGATCGTCGATTGGTACATGAACGGAAAGATCGAGATCGACCCTATGATCACCCACGTCCTCAAGCTGGAGGACATCAACAAGGGCTTCGATCTGATGCACGAAGGCAAATCGATCCGTTCGGTCGTCGTGTTCTGAATCAAACAACGTCAAGCACAGGAGGATAGGCCCATGACTGTTCATATCCACCCATCGGTCGACAACGGCGTCAAAAAGGGATCAGGGAGCTTTGCCGGCGGCACCCTCGTCTGCAAATGCGCGGACAAACAGGTCAAGGTCGGCATCAAGGGCGATGTCGCCCACAATCACGCCTGCGGCTGTACCAAGTGCTGGAAGCCGGAAGGGGCAACCTTCTCGGTGGTCGCGGTGGTGCCGCGCGAGAACGTGACGGTGCTGGAAAACGGCGACAAGCTGCAGATCGTCGATACATCCGCGACGATCCAGCGCTACGCCTGCAAGGGCTGCGGTGCGCATATGTACGGCCGGATCGAGAACAAGGGGCATCCGTTCTACGGCCTCGACTTCATCCACCCCGAACTGTTCCAGGAAGCCGGCTCGGCGGCCCCGGGGTTCGCGGCGTTCGTGTCGTCCGTAATTGAATCGGGCGTCGCGCCGTCGGAGATGGCGGGTATCAGGTCGCGTCTCAAGGAGCTCGATCTGGAGCCTTATGATTGCCTGTCGCCGGCGCTGATGGATGCGATCGCCACCCATGTAGCGAAAACAACCGCCAAGGCGGCCTGACCTAGCGATCACCGGCGGCGCTGTCGCCGCCGGTGATCCAGTGGATCGCGCGCGCATGCTCGACGCAATTGGATGATGCGGCAGGCCGGTCGGGTGCGCGCAGACCCTCACCCAGTTCCCCTTACCCCTGGCTCTGTCTGCTGCGCCCGGCGCGGCAGCGTCCATTCCGGTCGGATGAAATGACAAGTGTAGCCGTCAGGATATTTCTCGAGATAATCCTGATGCTCAAGCTCCGCCTCCCAGAAAGGCCCGGCGGGCGTCACCTCGGTCACGACCTGGCCCGGCCAAAGGCCGGAGGCATCGACGTCGGCGATGGTATCCAGCGCTACCCGCTTCTGCTCATCATTGGTATAGAAAATGGCCGAACGGTAGCTGGCGCCGCGGTCGTTGCCCTGGCGGTTCAGGGTCGAGGGGTCGTGGATCTGGAAAAAGAACTCTAGGAGCTTACGATAGCTGATCACTTTCGGATCGAAGATGATCTCAATGCCTTCGGCGTGATTGCCGTGGTTGCGATAGGTCGCGTTCGGCACCTCGCCGCCGGTATACCCCACGCGAGTCGAAATCACGCCGGGATAGCGGCGGATCAAATCCTGTACGCCCCAGAAGCAGCCACCGGCAATCACCGCGCGTTCCGTCGAAATTGTCACGTCCGTCCTCCACCGATGAATGAGGGCCTCGTCCGAGAGGCCATCAACATATGATGACGCCGAACGATCCAAAAATGCAAATAGCAGGCTGCTTTGCGTCAGAAGCGGCGCCCCTTGAGAGGCCCGCTTCGCGCAAGGGCTTCAGACGCTACTCCGCTGCTTCAAGTTTCGATGCGCTGCTCGCCACTTCCCGTATCGCCGACATCACCTGGTCCGTGGCTGTCTGCTGGATCATGTGGCCGTTTCCGGCAACTCGGTGAAACCTGCTTTGGGAAATCTCTGAATGCAGTCGGGCCGACTGCGTGTCAATGTCGATCAGTCGGTCTTCCTCGCCTGCAATGATCACCACTGGCATCTTCAAATCCGCGTACCGATTGCGAAACTTAATGGCGTCCGGAATCATCAGGGCCGACTCCGCGGCGGATGCCCGGATCTGTGAAGGACGCAGCGCCATTTCCTTTGGAAATGCTCCAAACTTCTCCGGCACGGATCGAGGACCGAAGATTTTTGCCAGCATCAGCGGCCAAATCGCCCGGCTGATCAGCGGCGACAGGGTATGACTGAGGATATCGCCGATGACGGGCAAGGCCGGCGCGCCCATCGCGACGACGTCGGGTCTTGCAGTGGGATAGTAGTAACCTGAGGCAAGGACCAATCCACGCGTCAGATCGGGATATTTCAGGGCCAGTGCCACGGCAACCGACGCGCCCCATGAGTGTCCCAGAACGGTTGCGTTTGAGACGTTGAGCCGCGCGAGGGCGTGCCTGATGAGGTCCGCCTGGGCGTCCGGTGTCCACACAACGCCGCGCGGGCGGTCGCTGTGGCCGAATCCGGGACGGTCGAAAACAATGACCCTGTAGTTCTTGGATGCGAGATCAATCAGACCGCTGGATTCGAAATCCCCGATCATGCTGCCGTTGCCGTGCAGAAGAACCAGCGGCTCACCTGAACCGCGTTCAACATAGTGCAGCCGCACGCCGTCAACGTCGAGGAAGCGGCCGGAAGCCGGATTGTCACGCTCAGCGTTCTTCGCAAGATGGCGATTCACCATGGCCATTGCGGCCAGCGCCCCGACCACGACGGCCGAAGCTACCAGGTAGGCAGGCGCCTTTTCGCTGCGATGGTGGACCGGGATAGCAGCACGCAAACGCCTGATGTTTTGGGTTGAGGTCATGGATGGCACTCGGGAAGCGCGTGCACGAAATCCGGATAATCCTGGGAAATGTTGCAGCGTTGAGTGAACGAGCGATAGAAGGGATCGTTCCGTAGCAACGCGTTTGGTTCGGGAACCGTGTCGACGCGAACGTCACCTTTACCGTGCCAACACAGTGCGCGGATGGTCGATCTCCACAAATCGGCCTCCCCCCACGGCAAACCCGCCGGAAGCGGCTTCGTCCGCCCAGGAGCGAGCCGCCGATCCCCGCTCCCCGAACATGACAGCGCCCGCGAAAATGAGACGCTTGGATATGGGCGGTTTCAGCTTTGGGCTGCAGCTTTCGCGGAAGGCGCGGCCGGAGGGGCGCGCCAGGATGCGCGCATGGGGAAGGTCCGGCGTGAGACCGGATTCTCCCTTTCGCGTCAGAGGGAGGAACAACAATGCGCAAGTCACTGCTCGGCGCGGCCGCGGCGGCCGCCCTTTTGCTGCCCGGCTCGGCTCTCGCCCAAAGCGGCACCATCAAGATCGGCATTCTGGTCGCGCTGGAAGGCGCGTTCGCAACCGGTGGCCAGGACGGCGTCCGCAATGTCGAACTGGCTCTCAAGCAGGTCAACAACACCATTGCCGGCAAGAAGATCGAAACCGTCGTTGCTCCGACGGACACCAAGCCTGACACGACGGTCCGCATGGCTCGCAAGCTGGTGGAGCAGGACAACGTCGACTTCATCATCGGCCCGCTTTCCGGCTCGGAAGGCATCGCCATGCGCGATTTTGCCAAGACCATCCCCGGCAAGGTGGTGATCAACGGCATTTCCGGCGCGCTCGAGACGACGTGGGTCGATCCCGCGCCGAACTTCTACCGCTTCAACCTCGACGGCTCGCAATGGGGCTTCGGCCTCGGCAACTACGTCGTGAAGACCAAGGGCTGGAAGCGTGTGGCAACGATCGCAGCCGATTACTCGTTCGGCTACACCAACTTCATGGGCTTCGCGGTGGACTTCTGCAAATCGGGCGGCGACATCGTCCAGCGCTTCTGGCAGCCGCTCGGCCAGTCCGATTTCGGCGGGATCATCGCGCAGATGCCGGACAATGTGGATGCGATCTATCTGGGCCTCGGCGGCACCGATGCGATCAACTTCCTGAACCAGTATCAGCAGGCGGGTGAAAAGACCCGCCTGATTGGCGGCACGATCATGGCCGACCAGACGGTGCTGACGGCGAAGGGCAAGGCGAAAGATGCGCTGAAGGGCACGCCGACTTCGGGCCCCTTCGCCGCCGACAATACCGACCCGGCCTGGACCTCTTATGTGAAGCTCTATCAGGACAGCTTCCCCGCCGACAAGCGCCTCCCCTCGCCGTCGCTCTTTGGCCTGGGCTACTACGTCGCCACGCTCGCGGCCATCAAGGGGCTCGAAGCAGCCGGGGGCGATCTCTCGAACGGGCAGGCGAAGTTCAAGGAAGCGCTGAACAAGCTCCAGCTCGACAGCCCGATCGGCAAGATCACGCTGAACGAGAACCGGCAGGCGACCGGAACCGTGTTCGTCAACGAAGTGGTCGACGGACCGGACGGCAACATGACCAGCAAGATGGTCGCCAAGACCGAGAACGTGAACCAGACGCTCGGCATGACGGCGGATCAGTTCCGGGCCATTGGGTTGCCGTCGCGCACCGTGGTTGACTGTCCCAAGCTGCGCGCGGGCGGCTGAGCGGGCGTCGCCCTGCGTCATCCTGGGCGGCCGGCGTTCTGAGCCGGCCGCTGTCTCTTTCAGGAAATCCGCCACCCGCGGATTCCATGTTGCCGTGCGCCAAGAGCATCTCCGATGACCTTGATCGGCTACCTTACACGCACCCATTTCGCAGAAGCTGCGATCGAGGACGCGCTTCCGGAGGAAGTGGGGCCACTCGCTCGGGCGCTGGCGCTCGTCGACGACGAGCCTGCAAGCATGGCCGTTTGCACGCGCGTGCAGGAGGCACTCGGCCAAACCACGATCAGCTTGGCACGGGTTGGTCGGGCCACGCCTCCCGGAAACGCAACATCAAGGATCCTGGACGCCTTGAGCGACATCCGCACAAACACGCTCATCGCCGTGGGCGGAGCTGCAGCCGTGGGACAGGCGCGGCTTGCCGCCGAGCACGCCTTGCGGCGCGGCGACCGCCTTGTGCTGATCGCCGTTCCGGCCAGCCTTTGCGATTTCGGGTTGGCGCGGCGGGTGCGCGTCGGACAAGGCCAGACGGTAACCTGTCCCCGCCCCGACCGGATCATCGCCGATCCGACAGTGCTTGAGGGAGCGTCCTCCCATCACCTCGCCGCTGCTGCCATGGAGGTGCTGGTCCACGCCATCGAGGCCTATGCCAGTCCCGTCTACCACCCGCCGGCAGACGCCCTCGCACTGGAGGGTACAAAGGGGCTGACGCGCTGGCTGCCGGTGGCGCTTGCTTCGCCCACCGACCGCGAAGCGCAGCGCGAATTGATGGCCGCGGCATTGACCGCCGGGCTCGCGCTGGAAAAAGCGGTCGGCGGCGTCGATGCGCTTGCAGATCCGATCAAGGCTGAACTCGGTCCCGACGTCCTGCATGGCGATCTCCATGCGCCGTTGATGGCGGCGATGGCCGACTTCAACGCCGAAGCCGTGGGTGACCGCTACGCCGCCATGGCCGAAACATTCGCCAGGAAAACGCGGGCGCCGCGCTTCAGTGCCGAAATCGGCGCTTTTGCCCGCGCCATCGGCATGCCGACGTCCTTGCGCGAGATCGGCATCGATCCGTCCCGGTTCGACCGATTTGCCGAGATGGCAGCGAACGACCCGGGAGCCCTGGTCAATCCCCGGCGGCTGACCCCCGGCGACTGCCGTCGCATCCTCGAGGCCGCCTGGTGAGTACGAAACAGGAAACATCCGGCGCGGGGCAAACGGCCGGGGCCGGCGCCGAGGCGATTTGCCTGTTGCCACAGCACGATCTCCCTATAAATTCGACGACAACCGCGCACAAAGATGGGCGGGGAGGAAACCGATGAGTATTGCGCACGCGGTCGCACATGGTGCGTTCGGCCGCGCTTGTCTGTACGAGCTGGATCGCCCCATGGCGCCGCATGCCCATCGCGAGGGGCATCTGATCTTTCATGTCAGCGGCCCGGGCGCCAGTGTGGTCATTGACGGCAAGACCCTGCCGCTCACGCCCGCGAACGCGACGGCCATCAGTCCGTGGCAACCGCATTACTTTGCACCTGTCGACCGTCGCGGACCAACGCTGACGCTCGTCCTCTACATTCGCCCGGGCTGGTTCGCAGATGCGAGCCACACGGCCTTTGAAATCCTGCGCTTCGGCAGGCCCGCCGTCGAAATGAGCGATCACATCACCCGGCTTGCGTCGGAAACCGCGCGTCTGCTTGCCGCCCATGGCGGCAGCGACGGCTCTTTCGAAGACCGGCTCAGTGCCCTCACCCAGGCGGCTTTCGACCAGACCTGGCAATGGACGAGCGCGAGCGACAGGCCGGCTGCCCCGTGCTCGGTATTGCGTGATTTCCGCCTGCGGCGGGCGATAAACCTGCTGAGCGAGAGGCTCGGCGAACCTGTCGACCTTGCCGAGATTTCGCGAAGCTCCGGCCTTTCGCGCCCGCATTTCTTCAAGCTGTTTCGCGAGCAGATGGGGCTGCCTCCCACGATTTTCCGGAACGCGCTGCGCATGGAGTGCGCGATCGAGCGACTGGCCAAGGGCGCGGAGACGGTTTCCGAGATCGGCCTCGACCTCGGCTTTGCGACCCCGGCAAGCTTCTCGCGGTTCTTCATAGCCAATGGCGTCGTACCGCCGAGCGCCTACCGGCGCAGCGTCGCAAGCCTCACGCACTGAAGGCAAAGGAGGTGCCGCCGCACTGAAAGATGAGACGTTGGGGCTAAAGAAGAGACGTTGAGGGAAAGACAGACCGGAAACCCCAATCTAGCCTTCGTTCCAAAGGTGGCAAAGTCCGCCACGGGAAGCTGCCGGGCCGTTCTGAGATGGACAACTTCATCAAGCAGTATCCATACTGGAGCCTGACGATCATCGTCCTGGTCGCGGCGTTCCTGTGGCTTGTGCTGGCACCGTGGCCGCCTGAACTGGCGGCGAGTTGGGGCCGCAAGCAGATTTTCCTCAATGCACTGCTGGGCGGCATCACGCTTGGCGCGCTCTATTTCCTGGTGGCGGCGGGCTTCACCCTGATCTTCGGCCTGATGCGCATCGTCAATCTCGCGCATGGCTCGTTGTTCCTGATCGGCGGATATCTCGGCTACGAGATCGCGACCGCCTCGGGTTCGTGGCTGCTGGCCTTTCCGGTTGTCTTCATCGTCGTAGGGCTGGTCGGGCTTCTGATGCAGCGCTTCATCTTCTCCAAGATGGAAGGTGAAGAACTGCGCCAGACACTGGTCAGCATCGGCCTTTCGATCGTGTTTGCCGACCTCATGCTGTGGTGGTGGGGCGGGCAATCCTATTCGATCCTGGCGCCGCAATTCCTGCAGGGACCGATGGAGTTGCCGCTGGTGAGCAACTTCAACGCCGCGACCGGCGCAGTCACCTGGCTGCGCTACCCCGCCGTGCGGGTATGGATCCTGATAGCGGCCATCGTGATTGGCATCGCGATGTGGCTCGTTCTGAACCGCACCGCGCTGGGCACGCTGATCCGTGCGGGCGTCGACGACCGCGAGATGCTGGCGGCGTCCGGCGTGCGCATCCAGCTGGTTTTTCTGGCGGTGTTCGGTTTCGGCGCCGGGCTTGCCGGTATCGCCGGGATCATCGGTGCCACGTTCCAGTCGCTGTCGCCGGGCGAGGATACGCGTTTCCTGCTGGCCAGCCTCGTGGTGGTGATCGTCGGCGGCATGGGGTCGATCGTCGGTGCGGCGCTGGGCGCGCTGATCATCGGGGTGGCCGAGCAGATGGGCTTTGTCTATGCGCCGACCTATTCGGTGGTCTTCACCTTCCTCATCATGGCGGCGGTGCTGGCGTTCCGGCCGCAGGGCCTTCTGGGTATGAGGCGATAGCCATGTCGGTCGCAGATCACATCCCTCGCCTCGCCGACCGCGCCGAGCAGCGAATGTGGTTCGAGCGCATTCCCACGCGGTGGTGGGTCGTCGGGCTGATCCTGCTGTTCCTGCCGGTCGTGGCCAACAATTTCTGGCTGTTCCAGGTGATGGGCTGGACCTTCATTCTCGGCATGATCGGCCTCAGCCTGATGTTCCTCGCTGGCTACGGCGGAATGGTGAGCCTGCTGCAGATGTCGATTGCGGGAATGGCCGGCTACATGGTGGCGATCCTCGGGCCATCGGGCGTGCTCAATGTCAGCCTCGGCCTTTCCTGGTGGATCGTGCTTCCTGCCGCCTTCCTGATCGCGGCGCTTTTCGCAACGATAGCGGGCGCACTCGCCGTCCGCACGGAAGGCATCTACACGATCATGATCACGCTCGCGATCGCAGCGGCCTTCTTCTATTTCACGCGACAGAACTACTCGGTCTTCAACGGCTATTCCGGATTCAATCTCGTGCTGCCGCCGCAGCTTTTCGGCGTGAACTGGCGCGACCCGGTGGCCTTCTACTATCTCACCCTCGCCAGCGCCACGCTTTGCTATGGTGCGGTCGTTTATGTCGAGCGCTCTCCCTTCGGACTTGCGCTTCAGGGCGTGCGTGACAACCCGCGTCGCATGGCTGCACTGGGCTTCCACGTCACCGCCCATCGCGTGGCGGCCTATGCGCTTGCGAGCGTGTTTGCCTCCGCAGGCGGCATTCTTCTGGTCTGGCAGAATGCGCAGATCGCGCCCGGCACGATCGGGATTTCCTCCGCAATCGACATCCTCGTGGTCGCGGTGGTCGGCGGGATGCGCCGCCCGCTCGGCCCCTTCATCGGCGCCTTCATCTACGTGCTGCTGCAGGTGTTCTCGGCCGATATCTTAGGCTTCTTCGGATTCTCGGTGGACCGCTTCAAGCTCATCATCGGGATCGGCTTCCTGGCGATCGTGCTGTTCTCGCCGGATGGTGTGCTCGGCCTGTGGGATCGCTGGCGCGCGCAGCTTGCGGCGCGCAACGCCGCCACAACGGGAGACGGGGCATGAACGCGCCCGTCGCGCCTTCCCGCATGAACCTGCCTGGATCGAGCCATGCCGCCTCAGGCAATGCGCTCGAGCTGCGCGGCATCAGCAAGACGTTCGGGGCATTGGCCGCGATCTCGGACGTCACGCTGTCGGTGAAGCCGGGCGAACGGCGAGCCGTGCTCGGCTCGAACGGCGCAGGCAAGACCACGCTGTTCAATTGCATAACCGGTGATTTTCTCCCGACCGCGGGTTTGATCCGCTTCTTCGGCGAGGATGTTACGGTCTTTCCACCTTACGAACGCATTCGCCGGGGCCTGCGCCGCACCTACCAGATATCCTCGCTCTTCAGCGGATTGAGCGTGCTGGACAATGTCTATCTCGCCTGCCGCGGCGTTTCGCGAAACCGGTTCTCGCTGATACGCCCGCGCGCCGACGATGCCTTGGTCAATGCCGCGGAAATGCTGGTGGAAGCCGTGCATCTGACCGGCGAGAAGGACCGCCTGGTCGGTGAACTGGCCTATGGCCAGCAGCGGCAGCTCGAAATTGCGCTCGCGCTCTCGGGCGCGCCCCGCTTCGTCCTGTTCGACGAGCCGGCGGCGGGTCTGTCGCCCACGGAACGACGCGACCTGATCCACATCCTTACTTCTCTGCCGAGCCATATCGGCTACATCATCATCGAACACGACATGGATGTCGCACTGCGCGTCGTCGAAAGCGTCACGATGATGCACAACGGCCGCATCTTCAAGGAAGGCCGGCCCGAGGAAATCGAGGACGACCCGGAAGTGCAGGAACTCTACCTCGGAGGCGGACATGGCTGAACGTCCGCTCCGCCCGATGGGTTCTGCCGCCCCAGTCCTCCAGCTCCAAGGCGTGAATGTCTTCTACGGCAGAAGCCACGCCCTTCAGGGCGTGGATCTCTCGCTTTACTCCGGCGTGCTCTCCGTCGTCGGGCGGAACGGCATGGGCAAGACCACGATGTGCAAGGCGATCATGGGCCTTGTCCGCCCCTCTTCCGGATCGATCCGCTTCATGGGCGAGGAACTGGTCGGGCGCTCGCCGGCAGATATCGCGCGGATGGGGATCGGCTATGTGCCGCAGGGGCGCCGCCTGTGGCGATCGCTGACCGTGGACGAGCATCTGCGCCTGGTGTCGACGGGGAAAGGCAACTGGACGCCGGAACGCATCTACGAGGTGTTCCCGCGCCTTGCCGAGCGAAGGCGCAATGGCGGCGGTCAGCTTTCCGGCGGCGAGCAGCAGATGCTGGCGATCAGCCGCGCGCTCCTGATGAATCCACGCCTGCTGATCATGGACGAACCGACCGAAGGCCTTGCGCCTGTCATCGTCGCGCATGTCGAGGAAACGCTGGTCGCTCTCGCCGCGGAGGGCGATGTCTCGATCCTCGTGATCGAGCAGAATATCGGCGTTGCCACCCAGATGTCCGACCCCGTGGCCATCATGGTCAACGGGCGGATCCACCGCATCATCGCCTCGCAGACGCTCGCCGCCGATCGCGATTTGCAACAGCGCCTGCTGGGCGTTGGCCGGCACAGTACGGATGACACCGAAGCGAGCGATACGCCAGGAGCCGCCGCCCCGCTCAAGCGCGCGGAGATCGTGCCGCTGGGACCGACGCGGATCTACAATGCCAACCCCGTGCTGCCGACGCGCTGGTCGCAAGACGTTCCCGCGGCGCGGATCGAGGCTGCGGCGCGCACCGTTTCGCGCCCCACCCTTGCAGCGATCGATGGCCGGCGCGTGGGCGATATTTCTCCGCTTGCCGCCCGCGCGCCGCAGGAGCCGCATGTCATCATCGCCGGCACGCTCGATACCAAGGGCGAGGAACTGCGCTACATCCGCGACATCATCAAGGCTGCGGGCCTTCGCACGCGGCTCGTGGATCTTTCCACCGCCGGCCGCAACCAGGGCGCCGACGTTTCCGCGCAGGAAGTCGCGCTCGCATCGCCATTGGGGTCCGCCGGCATAGCGTCCGGCGATCGCGGTACGGCGGTGGCCGCGATGACGGAGGCGTTCCGCGCCTGGACCGCCAAACAGCAGAATGTTGCCGGCATCATTTCCGCCGGCGGGTCAGGCGGCACGGCAATCGCGACCGCCGGCATGCAGACGCTGGCTGTCGGCGTGCCAAAGATCATGATCTCGACCATGGCGGCGGGCAATGTCGCCGCCTACGTCGGACCGACCGACGTGACGATGATGCATTCCGTTACGGACATCCAGGGACTGAATCGCCTCTCGCGCGCCGTGCTCGGCAATGCTGCGCATGCCATGGCCGCGATGGCGCGCAGTTGGATCGAACAGAACACGCCCAACCCAACCCGGCGCGCCGCCGCCGAGCGCCCGCTCGTGGGCATGACCATGTTCGGTGTCACGACGGCGTGCGTGCAGCAGGTCACGAAGTTGATCGAAAAGGACTGGGAGCCGCTGGTTTTCCACGCCACCGGCATCGGCGGGAGATCGATGGAGAAGCTGATCGATTCCGGCCTGATGCAGGGTGTGATCGACGTGTCCACGACCGAGATCTGCGACATGATGATGGGTGGCATTCTTCCGGCCACCGAAGATCGCCTCGGGTCGATCATCCGTACACGGATTCCCTATGTCGGCTCGGTGGGTGCGCTCGACATGGTGAACTTCGGTGCGCCGGACACGGTGCCGGCGCACTACCGCAGCCGCACCCTCTATCCGCACAATCCGCAGGTCACGCTGATGCGCACCACCGTGGAAGAGAACCGGCGGATGGGACGCTGGATCGGCGAAAAGCTCAATCTGATGGAAGGGCAAGTGCGCTTCCTGCTGCCGGAAGGCGGCGTTTCCGCGCTGGATGCGCCGGCACATCCGTTCTGGGATCCACAAGCCGATGCCGCCCTGTTCGGCGCCATCACCGAAACGGTGCGAGCGACGGCCAACCGGCAGATCATCCGGCTTCCGCACCACATCAACGATCCCGCGTTTGCCTCCGCTTTGGCACAGCATTTCCGCGCCTTGCACCAAAGCCGCTCCCGCGGCGCATCCGGAAGGAGCTGACCCATGCCAGGCTTCTCTCGATCCGATCTGCTCGCGCGCTACCGCGCCATGATCGCCCGGGGCGAACCGATCGTCGGCGGGGGCGCCGGCACGGGCTTGTCTGCGAAATGCGAGGAGGCCGGCGGTATCGATCTCATCGTCATCTACAATTCCGGCCGCTTCCGCATGGCCGGTCGCGGCTCGCTCTCCGGGCTGATGCCCTATGGCGATGCCAATGCGATCGTGATGGACATGGCACGCGAAGTGCTGCCGGTGGTCAAGCACACGCCTGTCATCGCCGGGGTCTGCGGCACGGATCCCTTCCGCTCCATGGATGTCTTTCTCGACGACGTGAAGCGGATCGGTTTCTCCGGCGTCCAGAACTTCCCCACCGTCGGGCTGATCGACGGCGTGTTCCGCCAGAATCTCGAGGAGACCGGCATGGGTTATGGCCTCGAGGTGGAGATGGTGGCGCTCGCCAGACACAAGGACCTTCTCACCACGCCCTATGTTTTCTCGGAGGCGGATGCGGCTGCCATGGCCAAAGCCGGCGCGGATATCATCGTCTGCCATATGGGCCTGACGACCGGCGGCTCGATCGGGGCGGAAACGGCGCTCAAGCTTGCCGATTGCCCCGCGCGCGTCGACGGTTGGGCCGAGGCGGCGCTCTCGGTGAATCCGGAGACCATCATTCTCGTGCACGGCGGCCCGGTGGCCGAGCCTCCGGATGCCGACTTCATCATGAAGAACACGCGGCATTGCCACGGTTTCTACGGCGCCTCCTCGATGGAGCGTCTGCCGGTGGAAACCGCGATCCGCGATCAGACGCGTGCTTTCAAGACGATCGGCCGCACGGGCGGCACAGACGAAAACCCGGCAGGGACAACCCGCCGTTCAAGCGCCGCCCCCGCAGGGTCGGCGGATGGGAGAAACAAGACATGACGGGGCAACTGATCGGAACCCTCATTCTCTGGCTCATCGTGGCGGTGATCGTCATCGCGATCATCGTCTACCTGGTGAACTGGCTCTATCGCCGCTCGTCGAAGGAAGTGTCGTTCGTCCGTACCGGCCTCTTTGGGGAGAAGGTGGTGATCAACGGCGGCGCCTTCGTGCTGCCTATCATCCATGACGTCACCCCCGTCAGCATGAACGTCCTGCGCATGGCGGTGACCCGCGCCAACGACGACGCGCTTATCACCCGCGACCGGATGCGCGTCGATATCGATGCCGAGTTCTATGTGCGCGTTCGCCCGCAACGCGAGGCAGTCGCCATCGCGGCCGCGACGCTCGGGCGGCGCACGCTCCAGCCCGATCAGCTGAACACGCTGCTTTCCGGCAGGCTCGTCTCGGCGCTGCGTTCGATTGCCTCCGAGATGACGATGGAGGAGATGCACGAGAAGCGCGGCACCTATGTTCAGAAGGTGCGGGAGTCGGCCGCCGAGGCGTTCGACCAGAACGGGCTCGAACTCCAGAACGTCGCCATCACCAATCTCGACCAGACCGACCTGCAGTACTTCAACCCCTCCAACCGCTTCGATGCGGAAGGTCTCACGCGGATCATCGGGGAGATCGAGGAAAAGCGGAAACTGAGAAACGACATCGAACAGGACGCGATGATCAAGATCCGCACCCGCAACCTCGAAGCCGAGCGCCAGTCGCTCGATATCGAGCGGGAGAGCGAATCGGCGCGGCTCGAACAGCAGCGGGAAATCGAAATCCGCCGTGCGATCCAGCGCGCGGAGGTGGCACGCGAGCGCGCCGCGCGCGACACAGAGGCCGAACAGGCGCAGATCCAGTCCCGGGAGGAAATCGAGAAGGCGCGGATATCCAACGAGCGGGCCATCAGCGAGGCGCGCATCGCCTCGGATCGCGACATTCGCCAGAAGGAAATCGAGCGGACGCGAGCGGTGGAAGAAGCCGAAATCGCCGCACGCGAACTGGTCGAGAAGGCGCGGATCGCCAATGAGCAGGCAATCAATGCCGCCCGCATCGCCTCCGAACGCGACATCCGCCAGAAGGAAATCGAACGTGCAAAGGTGATCGAAGCCGCAGAGATCGCGGCCCGCGAATCGACCGACAAGGCACGCATCCTTCAGGAGACAGCGGTAAATTCCGAGCGCATCGCGCGCGAGCAGGAAGTTCGCAACCGCGAAATCGAGCGGACCCGGACCCTCGAACAGGAGGACATTGCCGCCCGCGAAGCGATCGAAACGGCCCGCATCGCGCAGGAAGAGCGCGTGCGTGCGCTCCAGATCGCGCGCAACAAGGCCCTGGACGCCGCAGAAATCTCCGCTCGCGAGTCTACGGAGGCCGCACGCATCGCCCAGGAGAAGGCCCTTGCCGCAGAACGCATCGCTGCCGACCTTTCGACGAAAGAGCTGGAGATTGCGCGCGCGGCAACGCTCGAGACCAGGGAGATCAGGAAACGTGACGATGTGGAACGCCAGCGCATCGCCACGGAGCTCAAACTAGAACAGGATCGCATCGCCTCCACCAGGACGCGCGAAATGCTCCAGATCGACCAGAAGAAGACCATCGAGGTTGCCGAAGAAGAGCGCGCCATCACGCTCGCTGCCAAGAAGGTGGAACGTGCCGATGCCGACAGGACCCTGCGTCAGGCGGAAATCGTCGCAAAGCAGGAAATCGAGAAGATCGACATCGCCCGCGAGCAGGCGCTCGAATCCGCGCGGTTGGAGCGCCGACGTGCACTCGAACAACTCGAGATCGCCCGCGCCCAGGCGCTGCAGGAGGCGCAGATCACTTCCAACGAGGAGGTGGAGCGCGCGCGCATCTCCTCCGATCGGGGTCTCGATGAGGCCCGCGTGGGACGCCAGCGCGACCTGCGCAAGCTCGAGATCGAGCGCGAGCGGGACGTCGAGACCGCCGGGATGGAAAAGGCCATCGCGCTCTATGCCAAGTCGCTCGAGGAATCCGCAGCCCAGGTGAAGGCCGAACTGGCCCGCGCCAAGGCGGTGGAGGCGGAAGAACTCGTGAAGACGGTGAAGGAGAGCGAAGGCGCCAAGCGCCGCAAGGCCGTGGAAGTAACGCTTGCCGAGAAGGCGGCGGAAGAGACCCGCATCGCCGCAGGGGCCGACAAGGTGCGGCGCGCGGTGGAAGCGGAAGCTCAGAAGCTGCTCTACGAGGCCGAGAATGTTCTTTCGGATGGCGCGCGCTACGGCCTGTTCCGCCGCCGCCTGCTCGACCGTATCGAGGGCATCGTGCGCGAGAGCGTCAAGCCGATGGAAAAGATCGACGGCATCAGGATCCTGCATGTGGAAGGCCTGGCCGGCGCGGGCGGCGGCGGTTCTGCCCCCCGCTCGCCCACCGACGAGGTGATCGAAAGTGCGTTGCGCTACCGCGTACAGGCGCCGCTGATCGACGAGGTGCTGAAGGAGATCGGCATCGAGGGCGGGAACCTTGCGAAGATGGGCGGGCTCATCCGCGAGGCCAGCGACATGCAGCGCATCGGCAAGGATGCGCAGGGCGCGAAGCCCAAGGATAGCAAGGACGGCAAAACCGGCGGCGGCCCGGGCGGTAAAGCCAAGGAGTAAGCGGCAATGGCCCGGGTCTATACATCCAGCGTTATCAATGCCTCCGCCGCGCGGGTCTGGGCCCGTGTGCGCGATTTCAACGGGCTGTCGAACTGGCATCCCGCGATCGCCGAAAGCCGCATCGAGAATGGCGAACCCGCGGACAAGGTCGGCTGCATCCGCAATTTCTCGCTTCGAAACGGCGACCGGCTGCGCGAGCAGTTGCTCGGCCTTTCCGATTTCGACATGTTCTGCACCTACTCGATCCTCGACTCGCCGATGCCGCTCACGAACTACGTGGCGACCCTGCGGCTCACCCCGATCACCGATCAGGACAGGACCTTCATCGAATGGTCGGCCGATTTCGATTGCGCTCCCGACAAGGAAGGCGAACTGGTCACTAACATCGGCGGCGGTGTGTTCCAGGGCGGCTTTGATGCGCTCAAGCGCGCCTTCGGAGGCTGATGTGCCAAAGGTCGTTCGCAGCACCATCGTCGATGTGCCTGTGGACCGGCTCTGGGCCGTCGTGCGCGATTTCAATGCGCATGACCAGTACCATCCCATCGTGGCCACCAGCCTCATCGAGCGCGGCTATCCGGTCGACAAGGTCGGCTGTGTCCGCCGCTTCACGCTCCAGGATGGCAGCGAACTGCGCGAGCAGTTGCTCGCGCTGTCCGACCTTGAAATGACCTGCAGCTATTGCCTTTTGGATACGCCGATTCCCCTCTTCAACTACGTCGCGCACATGCGCCTGCTGCCGGTGACCGACGGCAATCGAAGCTTCTGGCACTGGGAAAGCCGCTTCACGACCCCGCCGGGACGCGAGGAAGAACTCGCCCGCATGGTGGGGGAAGAGGTTTATGTCGCCGGCATGGAGGCCGTGCGCCGGCTTCCCCAACTGCAAAGGGAGGGCATCTGACATGCCGCTCGACGTGCGCGTTGCCACCAGCATGGCGGAAGCCGCCGGCATCCTCACCGCGGATCAGCGGACAAAACTCCTCTCGGGCGGCACGCTGATGATGCGGGACGTGAACGAAGGGCGGCTACTCGACGGAACGCTGCTGCGGATTACCGATCCCGCCTACCGACAGATGAACACATCAGGCGCACGCATCGAACTTGGCGCGGGCGTGACCATGGCGATGGTGTCGAACAACCGCGATCTCGCCTTTCTGCACGCCGCCGCGCGCTCCATAGGCGGCCCGGCCATCCGGCAAATGGCGACGATCGGCGGCAATCTCTTTGCCCAGACTCCCTACGGAGATTTCGCCGTGGCGCTGCTGGCGCTCGATGCGCAGGTGATGGTTCAGTCGGGCTACGGCTCCGCACGCTCAATGCCGCTCGATGAATTTCTCGGCGCCCGCGAACGCGGCGTTTCCGGACTTGTCGCCGGTGTGCAGTTCTCGAAGCCGCAGAATGCGGCCGACTTCCGCTTCCGCAAGGTCAGCCGCGTGAAGCCGAAGGGCATCGCGGTAATGAGCATCGCGGCCCACCTGCCCAATACCGGCGGGCGGATCAGCCAGGCGCGTGTCGCCTACGGAGCGATGGCCCCCACCGCCGTGCGGGCGCGCGGTGTCGAGCGCGCGCTCGAAGGAAAAGCGCTCGATGCAGCAAGCATTCAGGCCGCGAAGGCCGCCGCCCTCGAAGGCACCCGCCCCGCCACAGACGCCATTGCCAGCGAATGGTATCGCCGCGAGGTCTTGCCGGTGCATCTCGGGCGGCTCTTGACCGGCGAAGGACGCTGAGGAAGCACGCATGGCAAAAGTTCCAGTCCAGTTTCGCCTCAATGGTTCCGACCGCGCCGCCTTCATCGACGGCGCCGACAACCTCCTCATGACCCTTCGACGTGGGCTCAACGAGTTCGCGCCCAAGTATGGCTGCGGCCAAGGCACCTGCGGCGTCTGCACTGTGCTGATCGACGGCGAACCGCAGCTTGCCTGCCTCACTTTGGCGGTAGCCTGCGACGGCCGCCACGTGGAAACGGCATCCGGCATGGCCGAGGGGCCGAACCTGCACCCCCTGCAGGTCGCGTTCATGGATAATTTCGCAGCGCAATGCGGCTTCTGCACGCCCGGCATGCTGATGGCGGCGCGTGCGCTTCTCGACCGAAATCCAAAGCCGAGCCGGGAGGAAGTGATCGAGGCGATTGCCGGAAATATCTGCCGTTGCACCGGTTATGAGCCGATCATCAACGCCATTCTCGCCGCGGCCGGCGCTGGCGACCAGAAACGCGCCTGAGGGAGAACGAGATGCTCGAGATCCGGAAGGACTATTTCGCCAACGAGCGTGACGACAATCTCAACGTCGTCGGCAAGGGCATTCAGCGCCAGGACATGCCGGGCCATGTCACGGGACGCTCGCGCTACTTCGACGATCACGCCTTCGAAGGCCTGCTGCATTTGAAGGTCGTGCGCAGCCCGCACCACCATGCCCGCATCCGTTCCATCGATGTCGGCGAGGCGGAGCGCGCACCGGGTGTGAAGCGGATCCTGCGGGCAGCCGATGTGCCCGTTAACAAGAACACGCTGCTCAGCCTGATCAATTTCGGCAAGGACGACGAGCCCACGCTGGCGGTCGACAAGGTGCACTACAAGGGCGAGCCCGTCGTGGCCATTATCGCCGAGAGCGAGGCTGCCGCGATGGCGGCCCGCAAGCTGGTGCGGATTGACTACGAAATCCTGCCGGCCGTCTTCGACGTCGAGGAGGCACTCAAGCCCGGCGCTCCCATCGTCAACGAAACCTACCCGAACAATTACTTCGAGTATCACGAAAAGTTCGATCATCAGAAGCTGCGCTTTGGCGACACGGAAAAAGCCTTCGCTGCCGCAGACCTCGTGATCGAGGAGCGCTACCAGACCTCTCCCATCGAGCATGCTCCGACGGAGACCAACGGCTCGATCGCAGCACCTGAGCAGGACAACCGCTTCGTCGTCCATTCCTGCGCGCAGGGGCTGTTCTTCTCGCTGGGCACGTCGGCAAAGATCCTCGATCTCGAGTCGAACCGGCTGCATTTCATCGGCGGGACGGTGGGCGGCGGATTCGGCGGCAAGGTGGATTCGCTCACCGAACCGCTTGCGATCCTCGGCGCGATGCTGACGGGCCGGCCTGTGCGCTACGTGCTCGATCGCGAGGAGGAAATGCTCTACGGCTCGCCGCGCGGCGCCGAGCGCGTTTATGTCAAGGACGGCGTGATGCGCGACGGGCGCATCATCGCGCGCCATGTTCGTTCCTATTTCGATGCCGGCGCCTACACCCGCCTGTCTTCCTACGCCGCCATCAAGTGCACGGCGCATCTCCCGGGCCCGTACTGGATCCCGAACGTCTCGTCCGACATCTACGTCTCCTACACCAACCGTTGTCCTTCCACCGCGATGCGCGGCTTCGGCATCACCGCGGCCGATTTCGCGCTCGAGGTGCAGATGGACAAGCTCGCCCATGCCGTGAACATGGATCCGATGGAATTCCGCATCCTCAACGCCTATCGCGACGGCGACATGAAAGCGCATCGGCGCGTGGCGAAGAACACGGCGCTGATTGAGTGCGTGCAGGTGGCGGCGGAGAAGGCGCGCTGGCCGATCTCCGAAAGCGCCACGCGGCAATCCTCGCTCGAGGGCGGCGGACAGGGCGAGCGCGGGCAAATCCCCGCCACCCCGATCGATCAGCGCGGTCAGATCGGCCGGCCCGAGACGCGCAGCGGGCCTGTGACGCAGACCCTGCCGGCCGGCACCATGCGCATCCCGCTGACGAAACAACCGGAGCTGGAGGGCAGCCGCGATGCGCGGCCCGTGGCACCGAACGTGCCGCGCTATGAGCCGGCGCGCCCGATGACGCAACCCGCCGTGCAGGCTCCGGCGCCGCTTGCTCCGATGCCGTCGGCGACTTCGCCGCCCCAGCCCGGCGTGGCGCCTCCCGCGCCGCCCGCTCCAGGTGTCCAGCCACAGCACGGCGCGATGCGTTTCTCGTCGGTGTTCGGAACAAGGAGGCGGTGAGATGACACGGCACAAAGGCCGCGGCATGGCCGCGATCAACTATCCGATCGGCATGAATCTCGGCGGCGATCCCAGCCAGGCGCTGATCCACTCCAACCCGGACGGCAAGTTCACTGTCGCACTTTCGGCGATCGATCTCGGCCAAGGCATGAAGCAAGTCACGCGGCAGGTGGCGGCCGAAACGCTCGGCGTGCCGGTCGAGGATGTCTATGTCGATACCGCCGACAGCGACACCGGCCCGCACGACATGGGCTCCTTCGCATCGCGCGGCACGCATCGCATGGGCAACGCGGTGATTGCGGCGGCGCGCGAGGCGCGCGGCGTTCTGCTTGAAGCTGCCGCGGAAGAGCTCGAGGTCAATGCCGCCGACCTCGTCACGGATGGGCGCGGCAATATCCACGTGCGCGGCGCCCCCTCCCGCTCGATCACCGTGCGCGCGACCGCGCAGGCCGCACAGTTCAGGCAAGGCAAGACCATCGCCGGGCGCGGCATATTTCTCATCCCGCTCTCCGCGGTCGATCCGGATACCGGCGAGATGAACCCCAACACCGCCTTCGCCCACGCCTGCCTCGTGGCCGATGTGGAGGTGGATGACGAGACCGGCGAAGTGACCTTGCTCAACATCACGAGCGCCTATGAGCTTGGCCGCGCGCTCAACCCGAGAATGGTGGAGCAGCAACTGGTCGGTGGGGCCTGGATGGGCCAGAGCCATGTGCTGTTCGAAACGCCCGAGCCCTACTATCCCAATCCCGATCATGGCCCGCGCGATTTCAACGAATACCTGATGCCGGGACCGGGCGATATCGCGCCTTATTCGGCGAGCGTGCTGGAGCGGCCCGCCCCGGATGGCCCGTTCGGAGGCAAGGGGCCGGGCGAAATGTGCGCAAATCCGGTGCTGCCGGCGGTAGCCAATGCGGTGTTCAACGCCGTCGGTGTGCGCGTGGACGAACTGCCGATCACGCCGGAAAAAGTGCTGCGCGGCATCCGCGCGAATGGCGGCGCGCGCCCGCAGGCAAGGCGGGGCGGCTGACCATGGCGCTACGCACCACCATCGCCGGCATTTCAAGCCCCGAGGCGCTCGCGGAAGCGCTCAGGTCGGCATTGTATCTTGCGGATGACGGGATCGCGACCGCAGGTTACCTCGCGCTGGCGCTCGGCAAGCCGCTGCTGCTGGAAGGCGCGCCGGGCGTCGGCAAGACGGAAGCCGCGAAGGCGCTCGCCGGCATTCTCGGACGGCAATTGATCCGGCTGCAATGTTTCGAGGGGATCGACGCCGCAGCAGCACTGTACGAGTGGAACTATCCGCGCCAGATGCTGGCGATCCGGCAGGCGCAGGAGGGAGCCGGCACGGACATCTACCGCGATGAATTCCTGATCGAGCGCCCGATGCTCACGGCTCTGCGCCGGCCCGATTCGACCGTGCTGCTGATCGACGAAATCGACCGCTCCGATCATGAATTCGAAGCATTCCTGCTCGAATTCCTCTCCGACTTCTCGATCTCGATCCCCGAGCGCGGCACGCTGCGCGCGGCCGAACGCCCGGTGGTGATCCTCACCTCGAACCGCACGCGCGACCTTCATGAAGCGCTGCGCCGGCGCTGCGTCTATCACTACATCGCCTATCCCGATCCCGCGCGCGAGGCCGAGATCATCATGCTGCGCTCATCCGCTGTCGCGGAAAGCACGGCGCGCGCCGTGGTGGCGGCTGTCGGCATCCTTCGGAACGAGCCGCTCTCGAAGCCTCCCGGCGTTGCCGAGGCGGTGGACTGGGCCGAGGCCGCGACCGCGCTGGCCCGCACCGGTGCATCCTGGCCGGAGGCGTTCCGCCGTTCCCTCGGCGCGGCGATCAAGGATGAGGAAGACCTCGCCCATCTGCGTCCGCGGCTTGCGCAATTCATACCGGGGATGGCGGCATGAGCGTGAAGGTGCCCGGCGCGGTGCGCCCGCTGATCGGCTTTCCGGTCCTGCTGCGCGAACACGGATTTGCGATCGCTCCCGAGCAGACGGTGAGTTTCCTTCAGGCAGTGGAGTTGCTCGGCCCACGCAGCATCGAGCATGTGCGCAAGGCCGCGGTCGCAACGCTTGCGCCGCATCCGGAGCAGCGGGCGCGCTTCGATGCGCTGTTCGACCTGCATTTCCTTGGGGCTGTCGGCGAGCCGGGTGAGGACGAGTGGCAAGCCGATGACGACATGCAGGTGCAGGACGACATCGGCACCGAAGAGGTCGTGATCGGCGAGGAGGTCAACGAGACCGGCCAGGCCGCCACGGGAGCGGAAGCCCTCGCGATACGCGCGTTGCGCGTACCCGACGACGCGCAGACCCTGCGGCGTTTTGCCGACGCCCTGCCTGATTCCCTGCCCCGCCGGCGCGGCTATCGCCACAAGGCGGCGCGGCGCGGCAAGGGCATCGACCTCGCGCGAAGCCTGCGCGCGGCCATGCGGAACGAAGGCGAGGTGATGAGCCTGAAGCGGCAGCGGCGCGCGACGCGCCCCCGCCCCATTCTTCTCCTGATCGACGTATCCGGATCGATGAAGGCGCGCAGCGATGCCCATCTCGCGCTGGCGCATGAAATCGTCCATGCGATGCCGCGCGTGGAAGTGTTCACATTCGGCACACGCCTGACGCGCCTTACCCGCGCGATGCGGCTCAAGAACCGCGAGCACGCGCTTTCCGAGGCATCAAGTCTTGTCGCCGATTGGGATGGCGGCACCCGGATCGGCGACGCGCTCGAAGCGTTCCTCGCCGTGCCGCGCTTTGCCGGCTATGCGAGGGGAGCCACCGTCATCGTACTGTCCGACGGGCTCGAGCGTGGAGACCCGACCACGATGATACGCGCCGTGCAGCGCCTCGCGGCGCGCGCCTTCAGAATCGACTGGTTCACGCCGCTCGCCATCGATCCCCAGTACCGGCCCGAGACCGAAGCGCTGCTCGCCATCCGCCCGCTGCTCGCCTCGCTGGGCGACGCGAGCTCCACATCGCGCCTCTGCCGCGCGATCCTTGCCATCGGAAAGGCGAAAGCAGCATGACGGGGCTGGTCGACGCACATTTTCACATCTGGCGACAGGCCGATCTGCCGTGGCTGCTGGGACCGATGCAGCCGCGTATTTTCGGACCGTACGAGCCGATCCGGCGCGACTATCCGGTCGAGGAATACCTCGCCGATTGCCGGCCCGAGGGCATCACCGAAGCCGTCTACGTGCAGGCGAACTGGGCACCGGAACGCGCGCTGGACGAGGTGCGGTTCGTGGCAGAGTCCGCGCGCCGGGCAGCTTTCCCGATTGCGATCGTCGCCTATGCCGACATGCTCGCGGCGGACATCCGGCCTCAGCTCGACGCGTTGACCGCCGAGCCATCCGTTCGCGGCGTCCGGATGCAGCTCCACTGGCATGACAACCCGCTCTATCGTTTCGCACAGTCGCCCGATCTCGCCCGCGATCCGCTCCTGCAGCGCAACGTCGCGCGGCTTGCGGACTATGATTGGAGTTTCGATCTCCAGGTCTTCGCAGGCCAGATGGCGGGGGCGGCGGAGCTGGCCATGGCCTGTCCAAGCGTGACGTTCGTTCTGCAACATTCGGGCATGCTGGAGGACCTGACGCCGGAAGGTATCGCATCGTGGCGCGCGGGCATGCAGCGCCTCGCCGCCTGCCCCAACGTCGTCAGCAAATTATCAGGCCTCGGCACATTCCTCCGGCGCAATGATCCGGCGCATGTCGCTTTCATCGTGGGCGAAACGCTCGCGCTTTTCGGCGCGGAGCGCTGCCTGTTCGGCTCGAACTTCCCGATCGAAAAGCTCTGGACGACCTATGCCGCGCTCATCGGCGCACACCGCGCGGGCATACCGGCAACCGATCACGATCAGGTTTTCAACAGGACTGCGCGCCGGGTCTACCGGCTCGGCCAATAAAAGGAATGGGAGGGCCAGATGGCTTTGGAAATCAAGGTGCTCGACTATGGCGATATCGAGCTTGAATCGAGCTTCCTGGTGCTGGGGCGCGATTGCGGCCGCACGCGCCGTGTGCCGACCTACGGCTTTCTGATCCTGGGCGGACCCTGGCCGCTCGTGATCGATACCGGCTACCGCCATAACCAGATCATGGAGAGCCTCGGCATGCGCGGCCTCCAGTTCCACGAGAACATGATCGAGAACCAGCTCGCGAAGTATGGCGTGCGAATGGGAGACGTCCGCTACGTGCTGCACACGCACCTGCATATCGACCACGCGGGCAAGGACGAACTGTTCCCGATGAATACGACGGTGATCATCAACCGCCGCGAGCTGGAATATTCGGTCTCGGGGCTGATGCATCCGCAATATCCCGCACCCGACATCAAGCATCTGATCGATCGCCTCCATACGAAAGACGCGTTGCGGCTGGAAGACCTTGAACTCACCGGCATGATCGAACTCTTTCCCGGCTGCTACATGGAGGCGGCCGGCGCGCATACGGAGGGGTCGATGAACGTCCACATCGACACGGTCGAGGGCCGCGCCACGATTTGCGGCGACGTGATCTACGACTTCAACGACCAGGTCGTGAATCCCTTCCACGAAATCCACGCCAACGAGCCGCGCACGACCGGCAATCACGGCGTCTCCAAGCGCGAGGAAAAGGCGGCGATCAAGAAGCTGCTGGCCGGCTCGAAATTCCTGCTGCCGATACACGACAAGCCCGCGAAGATCGGCAGCGGTCAAGTGATTGGGCGAATGGACATGGCCGTTCCCGGCCCGGTGGTGCAAAGCCTGCCATCGCGCAACTGGTTCCCGATGTAAGGAATGAGATCGGGCGGCATGAACAGCCGCCCGACCGCGAGGGGTTTGCCATGACAACGCATGTCGCCGTCCGGCCCGGCTTTGCCGATCTCGTCGATCTCTGGGCACCCGTGCGCCAGATCGGTACCGGTTTCCAGTTTACGGAAGGACCGATCTGGCATCCTCGGGAAGGCTTTCTGCTGTTCTCCGACATGCCGGGCGACGTTCGCCGCCGCTACGATTCAACCGGCATCCGCGAGGTGATGAAGCCGGCACACAAGTGCAACGGCATGACCTACGATGCCGAGCTCAACCTCATCGTCTGCGAGCATGCGACATCGACGCTCGTGCGGGAAAGACCGGACGGGCGACGCGAGATCCTCGCCTCGCATTTCGAGGGGATGGAGCTGAACAGCCCCAACGATGTCTGCGTGAAGTCGGACGGTTCGATCTATTTCTCCGACCCCTGGTATGGCCGCATGCCTGTCTACGGGGTGGAGCGGCCGCGCCAACTCGGCTTCCAGGGCGTCTATCGCCTGCCCCCGGGCGGCGGAAAACCGCAACTGCTGGTGGATCGCTATCTGTTCGAGCAGCCGAACGGGCTTTGCTTCTCGCCGGACGAGAAGCTGTTCTACATCAACGATACCGTGCAGCAGTTGATCCGGGTGTTCGAGGTCCAGCCGGATGGCGCACTCGCCAGGGGACGGGTTTTCGCCTCCGCGATCTATTCGCCGAGCGAGCCGGGCGTGCCGGACGGCATGAAATGCGATGCACAGGGCAATGTCTGGGTCTGCGGACCCGGCGGCGTCTGGGTCTATGCGCCGGACGGCGCGCTGATCGGCAAGCTGCGCGTGCCCGAACTCGTCGGAAACCTGACCTGGGGCGGTCCGGATTTTCGTACGCTGTTCCTCACCGCGACCCATTCCGTATACGCGGTGGAGACGAAAATCGGCCCGCGCATCGAACCCTACATGCGCCTTACGACGGCGCGAAGCGGCGCCGCGCCCCAGGCTGGCGCCAGCATTGGCCGCAACGGCACCATGAAGGCCGCCCCCGGCTACACGCTTGATCCATCGCGCTGCGCGCTCATCATCCAGGACATGCAGAACGATGTGGTGATGGAAGGCGGCGCCTTCGCCGCCTCCGGTTCGCCGATCCATTGCCGGGAACAGAACGCCATTTCCAACGCCTCCCGGCTGGCCGCGGCTGCGCGATCGCGCGGCATTCCCGTCATCCATGTCTGGTTCGTGGTCGAGGCCGGCTGCCCCGGCGTGACGATGAATGCGCCGCTGTTCGAGGGCCTTGCGGATGCAAGCGCGATGGTGCGCGGAAGCTGGGGTGCCGCGCCCGTGCAGGGACTCGAGGCACAACCGGACGACCATATCGTGGAGAAGCAGCGCATGAGCGCCTGGGAGGGAACGCGGCTCGAGACCGTGCTGAAAGCGCTCAGACGCGACATCGTCATTGTCACCGGCGCATGGACCAACATGTCGATCGAGCACACCTCCCGCACCGGCGCGGACAAGGGGTATTACATGGTCGTGCCCGAGGATTGCTGCTCGACCATGAATGCCGAATGGCACACGGCTTCCGTGAACTACGCGCTACAGAATGTGGCAGTGGTGACGGACAGCGACGCTTTGGTCGGGTCGTGGTCCTGAAGCTGGCAGCGTGCACGGATCAAGGAGATCAGCTCTGGCTCTCCAGCCGAGCGTACGGGCTTGCGAAATATCGAAAACAACCCCATGCAAAGTAGCCTGGTGTCGCCGACATGGATGCCCTCGGGCGATCCTGCTAACACATTTGACTCGTCGGGCAAATCAGGGGCACGATTCCACCATCGCGTGATTGCGGCGGCATCTGTTGCAGGCAGAGAGAGGCGTGCTGCGTTCAAAAGTTGAACGTCGTCGAGAGCAGGTAGGTGCGCGGAGCGGCGAGAGTAATGACGCCACTGTAAGCCGACGCCCAATATGCCTCGTTGAAAACGTTCTCGATGCTGGCGCGGATCACGATCGGCTTGCCGTTCCACGGAGACGTCAGCGTATATCGCGCTCCGATATCGACCCTCGTCCATTCCGGGAGGGAGAGTGTGTTGGTAATGTTGACATATTGCGAGCCGGTATAAATGACTCTTCCCCAGAGCGTCATGTCGGGCACGAACGGCGTATCCCACTCTGCGCCGATGTTGGCGGTGATCGCAGGAACACCTACCGCCGTCCTGCCGTCGGTGGCACCATTGAGCGTCTTGACCTGCCTGCCATCGATCAGCGCAACACCACCGAGCAACCGAATCGCCGGCGTGACTTCACCGAACACATTGATTTCCGCCCCCCGGTTGCGCTGCCGGCCATTGAGCTGCTGGGAAGGCTGGGGGAATCCGGGCACGGTGATGATACTTGGCTGCTCAATCTCGAACAGACTTAGCGTCGTGGTGAAGCGTCCCGTATCGATCTTCACACCGGTCTCAGCCTGAGTCGTCTTGCTCGGCGGAAACACCGTGCCTACGTTGGAGAAGGTGCCGGTGACGACGACAGGCGTCTGGAGTCCTTCGATATAGTTTGCATAGAGCGAGATGTTCTCGACCGGCTTGACGACAAGGGCATAGGCCGGGGTCCAAACGGAAGTATCCTTGAAAGGCCTGCTCAAGCCCGGCGTCAGCACATTGTTGACCTCGCTTCCTGCCGTTTGATTGCGGACGCCAACCGTGAATTGAATGCGCTTGTTCAGCAAGGACATGGTGTCGGCAATACCGACGCTCGACAGATTTACATGCGAAATCTGACTGGCGGACAACGTCGCGAAGTTGGGCTTCGGGATATTGGTTGGCTCGCGGTAGAGGTTCCAGAAAATAATGTTGGAGACCGCATTGCCCGAACGTGTTCGGACCGCCTGATTGTAGGTTCGATCGTTGATCGAGTAGTTGACGCTCAACGCATGATTGACAGGGCCCGTGTCCACATTTGCACGAAGGCCCGCCTCACCTGCGAGCGTCTCGAAAGTCTCCTTGCCTGCAAATGGTCGCGACCAGAGGCCGCCCAACTGGAACGCTCCGGGAGGCGACGTCAGGGCACCGGGCGCGGTGTTGGAGATGTTCGGCGAAGGATAGGCATAGTTAAAGTTGCTGTCGTGATATCCAAACGCCGCATAGGCCGTCAGCCAGTCGGTGACGTCAACCTCACCCCTCAAGGCGTCCGATCCTGGAACCCAGCCTCTATCCGGATGGGACTTTTGGCTGCCCGGATATCCGCCGTTGCGAGCCCGCACGAATTGGCCGACCTTCGGGTCGACATGGGGGATGATTCGTGCTCGCCGATACCGCCGAAGGTTATCTGGAAGGTCTCAACCCGGAACAGCGCAAGGCTGTCGAGCACGGGATTGGCGCAGGCGGAACCATCGGTTCGCCGCTTCTCGTGATCGCCGGCGCAGGATCGGGAAAGACCAACACGCTCGCGCACCGGGTGGCGCATCTGATCATCAAGGGCGCGGACCCACGGCGCATGCTCCTGATGACGTTCTCGCGCCGCGCCGCCTTCGAGATGGCTCAGCGCGTGGAACGCATCGCGCGCCGTGTACTGGGGGACCGAGCCAGCGTGATGACCGACGCGCTGACCTGGGCCGGCACCTTTCACGGCATCGGGGCACGGCTGCTGCGAGAATACGCCGAGCGCATCGGCTTCGATCCGACCTTCACCATTCACGACCGCGAAGATTCGGCGGACCTGTTGAATCTGGTTCGCCATGAACTCGGTTATTCGAAGACCGAAAGCCGCTTTCCTGCAAAGGGCACCTGCCTGTCGATCTATTCCCGCTGCGTGAATGCGCAAGCGCCGATCGAGACGGTGCTCGGACAGCATTATCCCTGGTGTTCCGGCTGGGCCAGTGAACTCAAGCAATTGTTTGCGGGTTACGTCGAGGCCAAGCAAAAGCAGAACGTCCTCGATTACGACGATCTGTTGCTGTGGTGGGCCCAGATGATGTCCGAGCCTTCGATCGCAGAAGAGGTCGGCGGACGCTTCGATCACGTCATGGTCGATGAATACCAGGATACGAACCGGCTCCAGGCGACGATCCTGCTGGCGCTCAAGCCAGACGGCCGCGGGCTGACCGTGGTCGGCGACGATGCCCAGTCGATCTATTCGTTTCGCGCCGCTACCGTCAGAAATATCCTGGATTTTCCGGACCACTTCAGCCCCAGGGCTGAGATCGTTACACTCGACCGCAACTACCGCTCCACTCAGCCCGTGCTGGCGGCCGCGAACGGCGTCATCGGACTTGCGCGAGAACGGTTCACCAAAAACCTGTGGACCGAGCGCGGTTCGGCGCAATTGCCGCGCCTGGTCACGGTGCGCGATGAAGCCGACCAGGCGCGCTACATCGTCGAGCGGGTGCTGTCGAATCGCGAGGAAGGTTTTCGTCTCAAGGAGCAGGCTGTGCTGTTCCGGACGTCGTCGCACAGCGGGCCGCTGGAAGTCGAACTCACGCGGCGCAATATTCCGTTCGTCAAGTTCGGCGGCCTGAAATTCCTGGACGCGGCCCATGTCAAGGATCTGCTTGCGCTGTTGAAGTTCGTCGAGAATCCCCGGGACCGGGTCGCGGGATTCCGCGTTCTTCACCTGCTGCCTGGCATTGGACCGGCGTCAGCCCAACGCATTCTCGACGCAACCGCCACTTCGGCTGATCCACTAACGGCACTTGCAGCGTTGCCCCCGCCAGCCCGGGCTGGCCAGGATTGGACTGCTTTCGCCGAGACGCTCGCAAATCTGCGCTATTCCGAATGGCCTTCCGACATCGAGCGGGCTCGTCTTTGGTACAGCCCGCATCTGGAACGGATCCACGAGGACAGCGAGGTTCGGCTGGCGGACCTGTTGCAGCTTGAGCAGATCGCAGCAGGCTATCCGTCCCGGCAGCGCTTTCTGACGGAGCTGACGCTCGATCCGCCGGACGCGACGAGCGATCGTTCCGGACCGCCGTTACGCGACGAAGACTATCTGATCCTGTCGACCATCCACTCTTCAAAGGGGCAGGAATGGAAAGCGGTATTTGCCTTGAACGTCGTTGACGGCTGCATGCCGTCCGATCTGGGCGCCGGCACGACGGCGGAGCTCGAGGAAGAACGGCGCCTCCTCTACGTCGCCATGACGCGTGCAAAGGATGATCTGCATTTGATCGTACCGCAGAGATTCTTCGTGCACGGACAGCAGGCTCGCGGCGACAGGCATGTGTATGCATCGCGAACGCGCTTCATTCCCGATCCCCTGCTGCGGCTGTTCGAGCGTCAGGCATGGCCAGTGGCCGCGGCGACCGCGCGCCCCGAGAAAACCGGTCAGGCTCCGAACATCGATATCCGGGAGCGGATGCGCGGAATGTGGCGTTAGGCCGGGGCTTCCAAAACGGTCGGGTAACGGGCCTAACTCATGCCCCGCAACAGCGCTTGCGGCCTTAAGTCAGTTGCCTCGGGGGTCAAATTCCGAAAAGCCAAACTGCAACGATCGTTCCGAGCACGGCCAGGCCGGAGATTGCCCAGCCCGAGGCATAGACCCCACCATCCGTCTCGGGTCTATCGACCATCGTGTCGTGCCAGTGGGTCATGACAGCCTCCGTGAGATTGCCCGTCTAGATAGGTCACCGCCAGCGGCTCGAGGTTCAAATCCTTTGGGCTACGCCGGGAGTTCCGTCCGACGAACCGGGTCTCGGTCCACCGCGGCTCCACGTGCGAGGTTTTTGCGTAGCTGGCGATACAGAAGGGAGGATCGATAATGGGGCAGCAGTGCTGTCCAAGCGGCCCGGGCGATGAGCGGCTAGAGGCCCCTGATCAACCGACGTCCATCAACAGCCCCTTTCAGGCACCTTGGCATGGCTACCTGCTCCACCTTTGGTATCATCAACCATTTGAACTCCGAGGCGTCGGGCAAATCCCGTCCGTAATGTCGCACCCTATGCAACCTTTCGAACAGTTCGTTATTCCAGACCTGAGCCGCTATTTGTGTTCCGGGGCGGCAAACAGCGATCGGAGGTTTGCATGCGCTTCCTGGCTGCAATCGGCGCTTTGGCGATCGTGATCGGCATTGGCGCCGCGGCATTCTTCTTTGGCGGCTATTACAACGTCGCCGGAACCACTGCAGACCCCGCCCCCGTGACATGGGCCCTGACCCGGGTGCGGGTCGCGTCGATCAACCGCCATGCCAACGATAGCCCGCCGGCCTCGTTCGGCGACGCCGCCATGGTGGAGGCTGGCGCCAAGGCCTATGCCGCTTTCGGCTGCGCGACCTGCCACGGCGCGCCGGGCGTCATGTGGCTCAAGCTCTCGGAAGGCATGCATCCATACCCGCCGGACCTGAAGAAGGTCGCCGCCGATCTCTCCCCTGCCCAACTGTTCTGGATCGTCAAGAACGGCATCAACATGACGGGCATGCCGAGCTTTGCGGAGGCAGGCGCCACGGATAACGAGATCTGGTCGATTGCCGCCTTCGTCAAGAAACTGCCCAGCGTTTCCGACGCCGACTACAAGAGCTGGACCGCAGGGGTTGAACCAAAGCAGCATTAGGCTGCTTTAGTTTTGTGGTTCGGTCCTTTCAGCTCTCCCGGACCAAACGACGACACCACCGGCCATGCCTGCCAGCACGGCCCAATATCCATAGCGAAAATCAGACGCCACGCCCACGACATAGAAGCACCACACATAGACCGTCGCCGAACCGCAAACGCCAAGCGCGAATGCGGCTTCGCGCGGCGGGCTTCGACGCCAGCCCACCCAGCAGACGAAAATGCACGCCAGCAGCCAGAAGCCGGCCCGAAGCAACGGCGTCGACTTGAGCATGTCGTGCGCGGAGACCATGGCGCTGAACGCGGCGCGATCGGCGAACACCTTCCGCGTCGGATGCTCGACATCAGCGGTCCACATCACCAGATTGTCGGCGGCGAGAAAATTCCACATGAATGCCGAACGATGCTGCAGATAGGCAACGGGATGGCGCAGCATCGCCTGCAGCCAGGCCCTCGATATCGCCGAGGTACCGAACAGGCCTTTTTCCCGTTCGACCTTGCGCATCACGAAATCACAGGGATCGAGCCGCCAGTAAATGTCCCACAGGGTTGGCTGGTAGCAGCTGTTGAGCAGCATCGCGTTCTCAGACTCGCTCCAGTCGACCGGAAACTGATTCTGTTTCGCGAAATGGCTGATGCCGCCCAGATCGAAGATCATGATCGTTTGCAGCGGATGCTGTCGCTTCGCATCCAGCATGCCGTAATAGGCCAGTTGCACGATCCCGAAAAAGCCGATCATGGCCGGGATATAGAAGATTGCCGTTCTGAGTAGCGTCACCCGCGATAGCCAGACGATATAAGCGGCGAGTACCGGCGCGGCCAGCAAAGCGTTCGGCCTCAACAGCACCCCGAGAACAACCAATGCAAGCGCCAGTGCCTGCCCGGTCAATCTGACCGATGACCGCTGTTCGGATACCGCAAACGCGACGGCTGCGGCGAGCAGCCAGCACGATGCCAGCAGGATGTCCCGCCAGATGACCCCGGCAAGCGCCAGGGCCGGCGGCGTCATGGCCAGCAGCGGCAGCAGCAGCGCAGCGGCCTTGCCGCGGGATGCGAGCGCCAGCGATAGAGTGCCGAAACCAAGCCAGTAGATCGTAACAGTCAGCAGGAAGATGCTGCCGGCGCCCGGAGCAATCGGATCGATCAGGCCCCACAGCCAGACCATGACCGGGGATTGCCAATCGCCGTACGTACCCTTGGCGATGTCCTCGTACACGAACTTCGCATCGTAGGTCATGATGCCGGGATAGAAGATCAGAAGCGTCAGGCCAAAACCGATCGCAAGCAGGACGGCGGCTGAAGCCATCAGAAGCCGTCGCTGCGACGGCTGCCGCTCAGGCTGCGACGGCATAGATATCCCCTGAGTTGGCCGATTGTGGCAACGCGATCAGCCAGCTGGCGACATCGCCGGCGCCGATCCACTCACCTACGAGCGCCTGGCTCTCCCCGAGCGCCGCGTTGAAGCGCGTGTAACCCATCGCCGAACAACGCTCGATGCAGGCGAGCGCCACGTCGCGCTGGATGGTGGTGAACTCGAATGACAGGGCGCGCACCCTCTGCGACAGACCATGCAGCGCCTCCGCCTCAAAGCCTTCGACGTCGAGCTTGATGAACGCGGGGACACCGTGTCGGGCGATCAGCGCATCGAGCGTCGTGACCTCGATATCGATGGTCTCGTTCCAGCGCTGGGTTTCCCAGCCCGGGGCGTCGCGGGCGGCCTCGACGAACGCCGGCGACACCGTCGAAACTGTCGGGTTGTCGGCATTGACCAGCATTCGCGTCCTGCCCGGTTCACGCCCCACTGCGACCGCTTCCATCGCTACCGATGCGCTGCGGCCATAGAGCAGCCTCAGAGCTCTCACCATGGTCGGCTGCGGCTCCACCGCCACGACGCGTGCGCCGAGCCGGCGGAACGAGGCGACGCGGTCGCCGACATGGGCGCCGACGTCGAAGACCAGATCGCCGGATCGGATGAAGCTGCCATACAGCCGATCCATCGCCGCGGCCCGCCTCCGGTTTCCGTAGTAGATACGAAACGACCTGAGGGTGGCGCGCGCGGTCCTCACAGCGCCGAGCATGGCTAGACCGAACTCGCCAATGGCGGCCGGCTCTCGGAATGAATCGCAGGCAAGGCCAGGGCGAGAAGATCCTCCGGAATTGCCGTCTCCTCGGGAAGGCGTCCGACGCCGATGCGCGCTGCAAGACTGCCGAGCGCGGGCCAGGCCGTCACCACCGCAAACGGAACGGCCAGCGCGGGGCCGCCGGCAAGCAGGAAGATATACGGCAGCGCCCACGGCTGGCTCACCGCCACCATCCCAACCGCAACACATCCCACGAGGGTCTGGGGCCAGAGATCGCGCAGCGCGAGTTTCACGGGGACCGCATGATCGTCGCGGATCTGTCCCATCCAGCTGATTTCGCGATTGAGCAGCAGGCCAAAGAGAAAGATCGTGTGGCCGATCCAGATGATCGGGCACAGGACGATGGAGTACGCAGTCTCGATCAGAAAGTTGACGGTAAAGCGCCCGGCCCCGCCGAATGCGCGGCGTTCCTCCGGCGCCAGCAGCACGTCGAGCGCACCCGCAATCTTGGGCGAGAACCACATCACGAGCACCCACGCCAGCAAAACGCTCCCGACATCGGAACGCATGATGGTCGCGGGATCGTCCGTCAGCGCGAGCGCGGCCGTCGCCAGCGCGAGCAGGCCGATCCACGCCGGCGAGCCGATGAACATCAGGATCGCCAGCGCCAACTGATAGCGGCTGACCGGCCTGAGGTTTGGCAGCAGCAGGAGCCGCCAATACTGCATGTTGCCTTGGCACCAGCGCAGATCGCGGCGCATGAACTCGAGCAGCGTCGGCGGATTTGCCTCCCAGCCCAGATCTTCCCGCGGTATCACGCGCACGTGGTAGCCGGCCGCCCGCATCAGGGCCGCTTCGATCTGGTCGTGGCTGAGGATATGCCGTTCTTCCTCCCCGTCTCCGGACAACATCGGAAGTTGGCAATGCTTGATGAACGGTTCGAGCCGCAGGATGGCGTTGTGCCCCCAATAGGGACCGCAATCGGACTGCCACCACGCGCTTCCGATCGTGTAGGAACGCATGCCGAGCCGCATGCCGAACTGAAAGATGCGAGCGAACAGGCTCGTTGACGGCAATCCGACGATGAGTCCCTGTAGGATGCCGAGCCTGGGATCCACCTGCATGATGCGAACGAGCCGGATGACGGCATCTGCCGGCATGAAGCTGTCGGCATCAAGCGTAACCGCAAACTCGTGGCGGCTCCCCCAGCTCTCGCAGAACTCGCGGATATTGCCGGCCTTGAAACCGGTATTTTCCGTCCGCCTTCGGTAGGTGATTGCAATCCGATTGCGCCAGCGTGCAATCAATTCGGAAAACTGCGCCTCTTCCACGGCCGCAAAATCAGAATCGTTGGTATCGCTCAGGAGGTAGAGATGGAAGCGCTCGGCATATCCGGAAGCGTCGATACCATCGAGCATCGGCTCGAGGTTTCGAATGATGCGGGCCGGTTGTTCGTTGCGAACGCACAGAAGAATGGCAGTCGATGCCGTCACCGGTTCGTTGCCCTGGATCAGTCCGGCCGCCGGTATCACTGCAGCCACAGGGTCGGGAGAGAAGCGCATGATGACGAAGCCGATCACGGCATTGCAAAATCCCGCCACCATCCACGGCAAGGTGGCCGCGAACAGCAGAAGCGCCACCAGATCGAGGATTCCATATCCGCCCGGCGACAACGCCAGCGCGGCAAGCGCCAGCGATCCCGCCATGGTGACCGAAAACAGGGTTGCGAAGATCGCACGTCTGGCGAACATGCTCTTCTCGGCGCTGTGGGCTTGTATCATTGCGGGTGGGTGTACTCGGGGGAAACAGGTTACGGCTTCTCATTCGCCGGCGGGCAGTGCAGACTACCGCTTATAACACGTGATGCGGCCTTGAATTCCAGTCCGAGATCCAAGAAAAATGGCTATTAGTTCGAGTGCCGATACTGCCTCGGCCCTGTGGTATCGCTGACCCGGGCAGGTCGAGATTCGCCGGGAACAGATCGCTCGGCCCGGGCAAGGCGAAGTACGCGTGAAAACCCTCTATAGCGCGATCAGTCGGGGGACTGAATCGCTGGTATTCGGCGGACGCATACCCGCGAGCGAATTCGAGAGGATGCGCGCGCCTTTCATGGAGGGAGATTTCCCCTTCCCCGTCAAATATGGCTACGCCGCGGTCGGACGGGTCGAGAGCGGCGGAGGCCCCTTGCAGGACAGGAACGTCTTCGCGCTGTTCCCGCATCAGACCGCTTTCAACATTCCCGCGAGCGCTGCGGTCGCCCTTCCACAGGACTTACCACCACAGCGCGCGGTGCTGGCGGCCAATATGGAGACCGCGCTCAACGGCGTATGGGACGCGGCACCTGGGCCAGCGGACCGCATCGCCGTGATAGGGGCCGGCGTGGTCGGTTCTCTGGTCGCGTATCTGTGCGGGCGGATTCCCGGTACCGAGGTTACGCTGGTCGATGTCAATCCGGACCGGGCGAAATTGGCCGAAACGCTCGGGGTTGGATTCGCCGAGCCCGGGCAGGCAAAAGGAGACTGCGACATCGTCGTTCACGCCAGCGGCTCGGCCGATGGGCTACAAACGGCGCTCGAACTGGGCGGCGATGAGGCAACTGTGCTCGAGATGAGTTGGTATGGTGACGCGGCGGTGACCGCGATGCTCGGCGGCGCCTTCCACAGCCGCCGGCTTCGGCTGGTATCGAGCCAGGTCGGGCGCGTCGCTCCATCGCACCGTCCGCGCTGGACATACGCCCGCCGTCTCGCCGCCGCCGTCGCACTTCTCAACGATCCGCGGCTCGACGCATTGCTGGCGCCCGCGGTTGCGTTTGGCGAGCTGCCGGATCGACTGCCGAAAATTCTCGCCGCAGGAAGCGGGATACTGTGCCAACCCGTCGTCTACTAGTTAAGGAGCTGCCTTTGTTTACCGTCGAAGTTCGCGACCACATCATGATCGCCCATTCTTTCCAGGGCGCCGTTTTCGGGCCCGCGCAAGCGCTGCACGGGGCGACCTTCGTGGTCGATGCAGCCTTCATCGCAGACACCCTCGATAACAACGGAATTGTCATCGACATCGGCCGCGCACACGATGCGCTCAAGGCGGTGCTGACGCCGCTCAACTACCGCAATCTCGACGACGTGCCCGAGTTCAAGGGCATCAACACCACGACGGAGTTTCTGTCCAAGCATATTTTCGACGGGCTGGCGAAACCGGCCCGGGCCGGCGAACTTGGCCGTCCCGGCCGGGAGCTGAAGGCGCTGCGCATCACGATTTCGGAGTCACACGTTGCCCGCGCGCAATACGAGTCGCCCTTGTGGTGAAGCACGCCGTCTTCGCCGTGCCGGGCAGCCTCGATACACCGACCGGCGGCTACGTCTACGATCGGCGCATCATCGCCGAACTCCGGGAATTGGGCTGGGATGTCGACGTTCTGAATATCGGCGAGGGATTTCCATGGCCGAATGATGCGACCCGGTCGGCTGCGCGCTCCGCTCTGCTTGATGTGCCGGAGGGCCGGCCGATCGTGCTGGACGGCCTGGCGTTGGGAGTCTTGCCCGATGTTGCGGCGGAGCTCGCGCGCAGGAACCCGCTGCTCGCGCTGGTGCATCACCCGCTCGCCCTGGAATGGGGATTATCCGCCAGCCAGGCCGACGCGTTGCGTCGCAGCGAGCTGACCGCCCTCGCCGCCGTGCGGGAAGTCGTGGTCACAAGCCCTGCGACGGCAAGGCTTGTCGCTGCCGACTATGCCGTACCGATCGGACGCATCACGGTGGCAAGGCCCGGCAGCGATCCTGCGCCGCGCTCCAGGGGAAGCGAGAGTGAAATTCCTCATCTGCTGTCCGTTGGCTCCGTCGTGCCCCGCAAAGGATTCGACGTGCTTGTGGCCGCACTCGCGACACTTGACGGTCTCCCGTGGCGGCTGACGATCGCGGGCGACCTCACGCGCGATCCGAATGAGGCGGCAAAACTTCGGGCCAGCATATCCCAACACCGGCTTGCCGACCGCATTGAAGTGCCTGGTGCTGTATCGCCCGAGCGGCTGGCCGCGCTCTACAATGAGGCCGACCTGTTTGTTCTCGCCTCCCGTTTCGAGGGATACGGAATGGCCTATACCGAAGCATTGTCGCACGGCCTTCCGGTGATCGGATCGACGGCAGGAGCAATCCCGGACACTGTTCCACATGGCGCCGGCCTGCTGGTGACCGCCGGCGACGTGACCGCACTGGCGGCAGCGCTGCGCGACGTCATCGCCAGTGCCGAACTGCGCCGTCGCCTGTCCGGCGCGGCAGCGGAGGCGGCACGGACGCTGCCCACCTGGCGGCAATCCGGCACGATCTTCGCCGCCACACTGGAGAAGCTCGCATGAGTGGCTTCTCGGTGGAATGGCTGGCGTTGCGGGAAAGCTATGACCTCCGCGCGCGCAATCCGATCGTGCTCGATGCGGTGGCCGCCGCGTTCGGTTCGCGCGACGCACTGAGCATCGTCGATCTCGCCTGCGGTGCGGGCTCCACTGTCCGTGCACTCGGGCCCCATTTGCCTGCACGGCAGCACTGGGACCTCGTGGACAACGACCCTCGCCTGCTGGCGGTGGCGTGCAGACAAACCTTCAATGACGACGTAACGCTGAATGCCGTTCCGCTCGATCTAAGCAGCAATTTCGCGGCGGCGCTCAACGGCGCTAAAGACCTGATCACGATCTCGGCCCTGCTCGATCTCGTCTCCGAAGCCTGGCTGGATCGCTTTACCCGTCATGTCGTCGCGCACGGATTGTGCGTCTACGCCGCGCTGACCTATGATGGCCGCATTGCGCTATCCCCGGCCGATCCGCTGGATGCGGCTATCACGTCGGCCGTGAATGCGCATCAGCGTACCGACAAGGGCTTCGGCCCGGCGCTTGGCCCGGCGGCTTCCGCTGCGGCCATCGCTAGATTCAAGGCGCTTGGATATTCGATCGTGCACGGCCAATCCGATTGGACGATCGGAACCGCCGACGAGGAGATCCAGCACGAGTTGCTTGCCGGTTGGGCTAGCGCTGCCAGCGAGGTCAAATCGCTGCCGCGCCCTGACATCGACAATTGGCTGGCGCGGCGGAGAAGCGCGGTCGAGGCACGCGTTTCAACAATGCGGGTGGGTCACGTCGACTTCTTTGCCACGCCGAGCGTCATGCGCTGAGCCGACAGGTCACAATCGAACAGCACGTCGTCTTCGATCTTGTGCAGCCGCACCGGCATGCGCTGGGCCTGGTCGGCGCGATCGAGCGGCGGCAACTCGATGCCGGGACCTCCGCCGCCCAACATCACCGGCGCGACGGTGACATGCAGGCGATCGAGACACCGGGCTGCGATGAACCGCGACACGGTATCGGCACCGCCCTCGATCAGCATGCGTCGCATCCCCGCTCGCTTCAGCGCGACCGCGATAGCACACGGGGAAATGCTTCCGTCCTCCGCAGGCAGGGTGATGACCTCAACGCCGGGGGGCGGCGCGGCAAGTGAGCCTTCTGCCGTAATCAGCAGACGGCGAACACCATCCTCGGCAAATAGTTTGGCATTGGCACCAAGGCGCCCCTTCGGATCGATGACGGCGCGCGCGGGCTGAGGACCGGCGACATGTCTGACGGTCAATTGCGGATCATCGGCCAGCGCCGTTCCAACGCCGACCACGACAATGTCGACCAGCGCGCGCAGCCGGTGCAGATGCTCGATGCCGGCCGGACAGTTGATGTACTTGGAATGACCGGTCGCCGTCGCGACCCGACCGTCAAGCGACTGGCCGACCTGTCCCACGATCACCAGATCGTCCACCATCCCGTTCCGCAACGGCCCGAACAGTTCGGCCCAGGCTTGCGGCAGGTGTTGCTGTCCTGTACGAAACATCTCGACAAAGCCCTCCCACGTATCGGGAGAGGCAAATTTGCGGGTGGGGAAACTGCTGAGCTGCACGGTAAATTCGGTTCTCACGAGTTACAAACGCTACTATCGGCCACTAGATCCCAAAAATCCATCTGATTTCTGCCGGAATGATCTCGGACTTTCGGTGTTCTACGAACGCGACCAGCAAAAGAGGTATCGCGAATGAGCGCCGCGCCTTCGTCCGCAAACTCCGCCTTGCTCGGCAGCAGGGAATATCTCAGTGTCAGCCGCGCCGTGGACGAACTGCAAGCGCGAAGACCTGTTCGCGTTTACGCCCATGGCGAGCTGTTGCTGGCCTTGCCGGTGGAGGGCCTCGACGACCAACGGCTACACGAATTTGCGATGCTCTGCACGCCAAATGCACCGCAACTGGTCGTCACCCAGCAGCGTGCCCGCGCGATAGGTATTGAGGCGTCGACGCCAATGGCGTTGACCCTGTCCAAAGAGGCCAGCGCTCGTGCGATCTTCGCCCTCGCGGCCGAAGCAGAGAGCGAGCGACGTCTTGTACTACAGTCTGCGGTTGCGACCCGTTCCGGCATGGCGGCAAGCCGGCTCGCCAAGCTTAGCGGCGGGTTGCCGGCAATCATTGCGGCAAACCTGACGAACACAGACAGCGACCTGGTACATTCGATGGTCGCCGTCGAAGCGGACGCGGTGGATCGGTTGACGGCAGATGCGGCAACAGCATTGACCGTCGCAAGCGAGGCCTCAATTCCGCTGGCATCGGGCACCGTGGCGCGCTTTGTCGTGTTTCGCGACGCGCGCGGCGTCGATCAGGTGGCCATCGTCGTTGGTGACCCGGATTTTGGAAAGCCGGTTCCAGTCCGGCTTCATTCGGCATGCCTGACCGGGGATGTCTTCGGCTCGCGGCGCTGCGACTGCGGCGATCAGCTCCGACTTGCGCTCTCGCTCATCGAAAGCCTCGGCGGCGGCGTGATTCTGTACCTTGCGCAGGAAGGCCGCGGCATCGGCCTTGCGAACAAGATGCGGGCTTACCGGTTGCAGGACGGTGGGCTCGATACACGGGACGCCAACACCACGCTGGGCTTCGAGGACGATGAGCGCAACTACGGAGTTGCGGCAATGATGCTGCGGACCCTGCATTGTTCGCGGATCGCGCTGCTTACCAACAATCCGGCCAAACTCGATGGTCTCGCAAAGGCCGGCATCGAGATTACCGCCCGCGTTCCGCTCGAAGCCCCAATCAATTCCGACAACAGGCGCTATCTGACGTCAAAAGCAGTACGCTCCGGACACAAATTGGTTACTCTTGAGGCTTCTGCCAGCGAGAGCCCCTGATTTTGCAATGCGCTTATTCGCCTTGAGCCGTATCGCGTCTTGTGCGGACAGTCGTTGACATGTCCGGCCGGGCACCGCGCCTAGATAGCCGCTGGTTCCGGTTTATGATCGTTGGGGCAGGCTTGTGCTGGTCGATCACATTCCCCGTCATCGCGCTGTTCTACCAGCTCGAACTCTACGGCGACGGCGCGATGTTCTCGTACGCCGTAGCGGTTCGCGATGTCTGGGCCTTCCATTGGCATAACATCTCCGGCCGAACATCCGTCTTCCTGTTGACCCTCCTGCCGGCCGAGACGCTTGTTGGAATCACGGGCAATCCCTGGGCCGGAATCATCCTCTACGGGCTGCTCTTCTATATTTCTCCGCTGGCGGGACTGGCCATGACCTACGCGGCCGACCGCTCACCCGGCCGCCTCATCTTTGTTTATGCGTGCGGCTCGACGGCGCTGCTGTGCCCGCTGATCTTCGGCTTTCCAACGGAGATGTGGCTCGCCCACGCGATATTCTGGCCGGCGTTGGCACTGGGCCACTATGCGAAACCGGCAGGTGCGGGAGCCATGCTGTTGTTTATGGCGTGGCTCCTGCTGGCCTTCACGCACGAAGGCGCTCTGGTGTTGCTCGTGGTTATCGTTGCCACGCTGGCGCCGCGTGGCTTACGGAGCATGGCCTTCGTGCGCGCCGCGATCAGCCTGATCATCATCATGCTGTTGGCCGCCGCCATGAAGATTGTCGCTCCGCCCGATGAATATTATGCAGACGCATTTTTTCGAGCGGCACGGCACTTCTTCGATCCCGGAATCTTCAAGGTGAATGTCGTCCTGGTATTGCTGGCGACGGTCGCGGCCTACGGCGCAATCCTGATGCCGTTGTCAGCATGGCTGCCGAGATCGGCGTGCATCTGCGCTCTGGGACTGTTGTCAGGGACGCTGGCAGTATACTGGCTGCATTTCGATCATTCCGTCCATGCCAGTAGCCGTTACTATCTGCGAACCGCGCTGGTCGTCGTCACGCCGCTCCTCGGCACGCTGGCGGCCCTGGCCGCCATGACCAGGGAAGGTATCATTCTCAATCGGGCGGCGATGCTGCAGCATGCCCTGGTCTCTCCCTCCTGGAGGATGCGGTGCGCCGCCGCCTCGCTATTTGTTGCGGTGACCATGATACATGGGATCGAAACCGCAAAATTCATCGCGTCCTGGAACAGTTACCGCAACGCAATTGCGGGACTGGCAATGAGTACCGATTCCGATCCTGCGCTCGGCGATACCCGCTTCGTCTCGGCTGGTCGGATTTCGCCTGCGCTCTCGCCCCTGTCGTGGTTCTCGACCATCCCTTATCTGTCAATCATTCTCTCGAACTTCTCACCAAATCGGCTGGTGATCGATCCCACCGGGAATTACTTCTGGCTATCCTGTGAAACGGCGACCAGGAACAGGGATGCAGAACTCACTGTTCCCATGCAGACCCGGGAACTGGTTAGGATGTATTCATGCCTGCATCGATAGACGACATCCCATGACAGCAGGCACCTTTGAGAGAAAGCCTTTGAAGCTGATCATATTCGATTTCGACGGCACACTGGTCGACAGCCGCTCGCTCATTCTGGAGAGCCATCGAATCGTGTTCTCCGAATTCCAGCTGCCTGCCCCGTCATCCGCCGACAGTCTTGCATTGGTCGGAAAGTCGCTTGACGTGATCTTGACCCAGCTCGCGGGCCCATCCGCCCCCATTCTCGAGATGGTCCGGGCCTATGATCTCCTGCTGCCGCAACTGAGAGCGGATTCCGCATTCGCCGAAAAGCCATTCGACGGGGTTGGCGACCTGCTGGCCGAGTTGAGTTCTGCTTCCGACACCGTGCTGGGCCTCGCCACTGGACACAGGACTGACACGATCGCTCCCGCACTGGCAGAGCTTCGGTGGACGGACTTCTTCAAGACCATTCAAGCGGCGGACACGGCGCCCTCCAAGCCGCATCCCGCGATGCTGCTTCAGGCGCTTGCGGCGACTGGCGTGATACCTGAGCATGCGATGTTCATTGGCGACACCACCTTCGACATGGAGATGGCTCAGGCAGCAGGGCTGCGGTCAATCGGCGTCGGCTGGGGATATCATCAGACAGAGCGATTGGCGGCGACCGGCGCACATCGCATCGTTCAATCCGTCGACCAGCTGAGAGACTGTATTCGAACTGCCCTGAGCGAGTGACCGGCTGCCCCACTTCGAGTCGCTGTAGCTGTGCCGTGTCTTATCATTTCCGGTGTAGTCGGTGTCTCCAGATCGGAATCACATCGTCAGGCGGGGTCTCTTGATCCGAAGTAACCCACTCGATCAAGCGTCGTGCGACTTCGTCCTGTCGTGCCTGACGCAGTAGCTCATCCCGCTCGTCGCCATCCGGAAGCCGTTCAGCCCTGGCTCGAAGCTCCCTGATTTGATCGCTGAGGCGATCGAGGTGAGACGTATTCTTCATGATAGAAAACTTCCGGTTGGCAGCTACCTCCAGGGTACGCGCGGCTCGCCGGATGGTTTCAGCCGCTCGCGCCGAGTTGCGGCGGTTCGGCGCAAGCGCCGTTGGCAATTGGCGGCCGCCGCATTCATCGATTGGAATCGACATGTTTTCCTGCCGGCGAAACCGGCATATGGTCACGACCACATAAATGAAACGACCTTGGGGAGGCAACGAATGGCAAAGCATCTGATGGCGGCCGCTGTTGTTCTCGTGCTCGCGGGATTGACCAGCGCACAGGCGCAGGATTACCCAACGAGAACGGCCACGATCATCGTTCCGTTTGCGGCCGGCGGGCCGGCCGACATCACCGGCAGGCTCGTCGCTGATATCTTCAGCCGCTATCTGGGCCAGAGATTTGTGGTGGAGAATGTGGCGGGTGGCGGCGGCACCACCGGAGCGCTTCGTGCCGCCCGCGCGGCAGCCGACGGATACACGATCCTGTCCGGCCACCTCGGCACAAATGCACTGGCGCCGGCGTTCTATCCAAATCTGGGCTACGATCCGCAAAAGGACTTCGAGCCGATTGGACTGACGGCCGAGTATCCGGAATTGCTGGTCGTCCGCAAAGACTTTCCCGCCAACACCTTCAAGGAATTTGTCGCTTACGCGAAATCCAATCCGGACAAGCTCAACGTCGGGCACGCCGGGCTCGGCTCGGTATCCTATATCGGTTGCCTGCTTCTTCACGCGGCGATCGGAATCAAGCCGACGATGATTCCATTCACCGGCACAGCCCCGGTCTTGAACGCCATGCTGGGAGGTCAGGTCGACTATGAGTGCGATCCCGTGCTCGGAACACTGAGCCAGGTGCGCGCAGGCAACGTCAAGGCGCTGGTGATCGCCGCCAAAAAACGCAGTCCGCTGCTGCCCGATGTGCCGACTTCCCACGAGCAGGGCCTGCCCGAATTCGATATCGCTCCGTTTTACGCGGTGTTCGTTCCGATCGGAACGCCGCAGGCGGTGATCGACAAGCTCGCGGACGCTCTCAGCAAGGGGCTCAACGAGGAGGCCGTTCAGAAGCGGTTGGCCGAGCTCGGGGCCGATCCCGTAGAGCCGGAACGGCGCGGGCCAAAGGCCCTCGCCGATCTGGTCAAAAGCGAAACCGCGCGGCTGATGCCCATTCTACGCGCCGCAGCGGAGAAATGATCGCGGCAGGTCCACCACTCCTCGACGCTGCTCAGCCGGGATCAAATCGCGCATTAGTGCCCCGACGCATAATCCGCGCGGACCGGCGCGGTGCCGGACGGCGGCACGTCGAGGCGCACGGCGATGCCTTCCAGTTGCGGGCTCGGAGCGGGATAGAGCTTCATGACGAGCGGATCATGCCCGGGCACGATATGGCTCTCGTCCGGCGCAAGCGCCCGCAGCTTCTCGAACCCTTCCAGCATTTCGCCGATATGGAAGGAGGTCGTAAACGGACGCTCGCTGGCCATGTTCTCGTAGAAATGACTGACGTCGGAGGCGAGCACGACAAATCCCCGGCGGGTCCTGACGCGAACGAACTGAAGCCCGGCCGAATGGCCGCCGGCCGCATGTACCGTAAGCCCCGGAGCGATCTCGGCGTCACCGTCGTAGAACAGGACGCGGCGCGCGTAGTTCAGCCGCACGATCCCGCAGACGTCCTCGACCTCGAATGAGTGCGACAACCTCGGATATCGCATGAAGCGCCCGGTGGCATACGCCAGTTCACGCTCCTGCAGATGAAATCGCGCTTTGGGAAAGCGATCGAAGTTTCCGACATGGTCGTAGTGAAGATGCGTGAGGATGACGTCCTCGACCTCGCTCGCATCGATGTCGAACGCACCGAGCGTCTCCACCGGACAACGCAGAAACGTCCGCTTTCGCTTCCTTGATACTTCCGCGTTGAATCCGGTATCGACAACGAACGTACGGCCCCCGCCTTTGGCCACCCACATGAAATAGTCCATCGGCATCGGACCATCGTGCGGATCGCCGCCGATAAAATGCTCGCTCCGCCGCGCCTCGCGCGTGGCGTAGCGGATGGCAAAGAGCTCGTACTCCGGCTCGGCCATGCTATCCCCAAATACGCTGGCTGCTCACTTCGCTTCCATTTCGTTGAAAGCCTCGCGCGCGTTGCGGAATGCGTCGATTCCCGAGGGGATACCGCAGTAAACGCCGACCTGAAGCAGGATCTCCTTGATCTCGTCCTTGGTGACGCCGTTCTTCAGCGCGCCCTTGACGTGAAGCTTCAATTCATGCGGACGCCCCAGCGCCCCGAGCATCGCCAGGTTGACGATGCTGCGGGTGCGGCGGTCGAGCCCCGGCCTTGTCCACAATGCGCCCCAGCAAAATTCGGTCGACCACTCCGCCATCGTCCGGGTGAATTCATCGGCGCCCGCGATGGACTTGTTGACGTAATCCTCGCCAAGCACTTCCTTGCGGACCTTCAATCCCTTGTCGAACAATTCAGTCATCGTTGGTTCCTTCCACTGTTTGAGTACTGTCTTTCAGGGTGGCACGGCTCAGCCGCGCGCCCCCATCAGGGTCGAGACGTCGGCCAGCGTATCGAGACGCCAGACCTCGTCAATGATGCGATTTATATCCCAATCGCGGCCGCCCAGCCGCGCGCAATCGGGCAGTTTCGCCTCGATATGCCCATCCGACAATGGGTCGCCAATGTCACGCATCATCAAGCAGGCCGGCATCGAGCCCCAGTGAGACGCTTCGTCCAGGCTTGATGTCAGTTACCGCCCTGCGGATTATCGTGCTGCGAGGTCTTTTCCGCCTGCCGCACCAGCCTTGCGTAGCCGACGCGCAATTGGTCCGCCGATATCAGTCCGCCATCGGCTCGCCGCGCTCCGGCGCGAGCGAGAAGGGAAGCGAGGCTCCGCCACGTGAGACCCGAGGCGGCGCGGAGTTTCGCGATATCGTCGAGATGGTGAGCCAGGACTCGCTCGAAGGGCACACGCTCACCTTCGACGGTCAACTCAGCTACGAACTTCTCGGCCCAAGATTTCGAATCGATTCCCATCGGCGCAGACTAGGACCAGAGTTTTCATTCGCTGTGCAAGAAAAAATAGATCGAGGTAACTACAGAACGCTCTGTTTTGTTACAAAAAGAGACAAATTGTTCTTTCTGCATCATCACTATGTTCTCGCTTTTCTTCATTTGCGGATGGCGTCCGTCGCGCAGGCCTCGGGCAAGGTTCAGTTGATATCCGGCAACGTAATATTTGCTCTGGTCGCCGCAAAAAAACCATGGTCGATGCAAGCACTGACAAGCCCACTTCATCACCTGAACCGCTGGCCGCCGATGTGGCCGCGACCAAGGACAACGCGTCCGGTGCACGACAGACTGGCAAAGTCACCTCTGCCGGCGCTCATCTCGCCGCCGCAGCGACGATTGATGAACTCCTCGCCAAAGAGGCACTCGCGAACCTGAAGCGCACGCGCGCAACAACGCACGCAGAGAACGTCAAATCCAAGGCGCGCGTCCCGATCCCGGCGGCCACACTCGTCGTCAAGCCACCGCAGTCGCATGCGTGGATCACGCCCTTCATCACACTTGCCGCAATGGTCGGGATCTCCACGGTCCTGTGCGCCGGCGGCTTGGCGTATTTGTATCTGCGGCCAACGGCAGCCGCCGCGACGTCGGACACCGAACTTCGCAACATCAGAGAGTCGGTGGCTCAACTGCGGCGTACGGTTTCCACCCTGTCAAATGACCTGGCGGCGAACCGTGCGGCGCTCGATGCAGCGAACAAGGCCGCGAACGATCGCTTCGGCCGTATCGTTCAAAGCCTCGATCGGGTTGACCGCGATCAATCCGTGTCAGCGACGAAGATCGAACGCCTGGCGGAAGAAAAGGCCCAGCCCGTCCGGCCGGCATCGAGCGCGCCAGCCTCCGAGATCACCGGCACCGTTCAGCGGCATCCGCGGCCGGCAACTGCGCGGCGCGAGGTCATCGCCGGTTGGCGCGTGCGGCGCGCCTATGAAGGCGTCGCCATTCTCGAGGGACAACCAGGCGTGATCGAAGTCGTGCTGGGCCAGGAAGTCCCGAACCTCGGGCGCATCGAGGAAATCAAATACGAGAACAGCCATTGGCAGGTCTTGACCAGCAAGGGCATCATTCTTCCCGCACGCTGAGATGTGCGTGTGCCGACCAAAGTAAATCGCGTGACGACTTCGATCGGTCCGTTCCTTAATCTGGCATGCCATGATGCCTTGATGTGTGAAGCGCCACGCATGTTGCGCGCGCATGTTCGACGTAGCATCGCGCGACCGACGCACTTACAAATTGCTCGCCTCAAAAACGCGCACTCAACATGCGATAGCGTCTCCCTTTGTATCCGACATTCTCTCGGAGAAGTTGCATCGCTACCTTTTCCCAGCGGTGTGGCTTCGGCGCAATAGCCAACAGAACGTCGTTGATTGTGACAACACGAAGCTGCCGCCGATCACGCCGGCCTCTATCTCTTCAATACATCTGCGGCCTTGTATTCGTAGCTTGAAAACCGTGATCGACGCGATGAAAGCTGTTTGTCCGCGACAAACGCAGGCGATTTGCAAATGGATCGACGACGCATTCGATCTGGTCGACGGCACGGCCATGCCGCATGCTACAATTTGCTCTGTAGTCTCCTGTCGAGCCTCAAACTTCCAAGCGCCTCACGCCAACATTTGGATTTGATATTTCTCTCTCGTCTTTCAGATCACCCGAGAGTTGTATCGGAGTAACTGCTCAGTTGAATTGCTTGACGACGAGGCTCCGATTCGACGTAATGAAACTGTTCCGATTCGTTGTGTGTGAGCGATGCGATGATGCGCAAAGCAAGACACCAAGTTGGCTTTCTCGAGGCGGCAGGTGGCAGATCGTTGTTCTCCTCTCGCTATATCGGCGATCCTTACAACGAAGATCGGATTGCACTCATGCAGGCCGACGCATGAGCGCGCTACGCGGATGGCCGGGCAAGGCATCATCGAATGTCGTCGAACGACATCACCTCGCCAGCCTGCCTCGTCTTTGCAGCCGACTTCCCGTACGCGGGTAGCGGGCTTTCGAGGGGACCTTGCGCGCGTTCTCTGATCGCAATCCCCTCGCGTCGTGCAGTACCTGTTGTGTCGCGTAAGTACGAACAAAGTAAAACGGAGCGAGCGTGCCGACTTCGACTCCACAACAACCATCCAGGCAAACAGGGGCAGCTACATGTTCGTCGTCATCGATGACCGGGAAAGCGTCACACAGGGCTATGCAGCGGGGTTCGATCGTGAGGGAGAAGTCTCGATCGGATTCTCATCGAAGGATTTAGAAACGTCGCGGCCGTGATGGTAACGGCCGATCTGCCGCCTTTCATTTCCGGTGGCTCGCGGCTCTGCTTGCCGCACGCAACTCCGCCAACGGCGGCGGCATCATCGCGCAGCCGGCGAGCGCCAACCTCCAGAGCCTGATCGCAACGCTCTTCGGCGAGTTCCTGCAGGAAGCCGCGTTCGACGCCCGTGAGATCCGAGACCTTGTCGAGCGTGTAGTCTTTCACAAAGGCTGCATAAGCGTCGAAGTCGATCGGCTGCGTAGCGCCGGCTGTCGCCGCGCCCTTGGCTTTGACTTCAAGCGGATGATCCGCACGCAACCCATAGCCGATGTCGACCGTGCCCTTCACGAAGGTCGTGTGGTTCTTGACGAAGTCCTTGTTGACGCGCCCGGTCGTGATGATGTGGTTGGCGATGTAGTTCAGGATCGCCAGATCCGTGCCCGGCTTGAACACGATCGGGATGTCGGCGAGGTCGGAGCTTCGGTGCGTGAACGTCGAAAGCACCGCCACCTTGACATGCGGA